>Ga0325404_1001960_pt1 | contig 21879 bp, 13 predicted proteins | sample PopdelMetagenome_18_FD_205664 | JGI IMG/M metagenome (GOLD analysis project Ga0325404, IMG submission 205664) | Populus deltoides microbial communities from Bellville, Georgia, United States - Xylem-Control-R1 | ecosystem: Host-associated > Plants > Phyllosphere > Stem > Wood/Secondary xylem...
ATAGTGTTTTGTTAAGAGGTATTTGGTCATGATCCTTTGAGTGATGGTGTCATTGTTCTTAATACTAGAAAATAATGAGGAATTTTTGTATTAAAATACCTTAATACATTTAAAAAATTGAGTGAATGCTATATTTGAAGATTATTTATAAACATATCCATATATGTTTATAAATAATGGGGAATTTTCGTCTTAGGTAGCAATTCTAATATATGTTTTAAAAAATATATCCATATAAATCTAAAAAATATCATCAATAAAATATCAATATCTTTTTCTAGTAGAAATTGAGGGTGATCCTTAAATACTAAAATGAACTAAATCAAAATAATCCAATTAAAAGGATTCATAATTAATAAATGAAAAAACTTTTATTTTTCAAGTAGATGAGAAATTATCAAGTGAAATGGTTTACGATTTAAGATTACGTACCAGTCCATTATACTAGGACAATATGGATCACAATCTGAGATAAACAAAAATAACCATGGTTACAAGTATATATGGATCACAATCTGAGATTGTGAATTCATTAATTATGCAAGGAAATTTACTTTTATATTTAAAACAATGGAGCTTCATTGTTTAATTTTTTTTCCCAATTGAACCTTCAATTTTTATTAATTTCATCTTTAAAATTTCTTTGTAACTGTCTTATGGGTTTTCTTTAAACTAACCAAGTCAATTAGATCAAGTCGGACCAACTTCCATACGGTTTAATTTTAAACTTAACTAAGTAAGAAGCTAGGTTAAAATGTTTTTTTTTCCCTATCAATCTCATTATTTTTTTTTAATTTCATCCTCAGATTTTTTTTTCCACAATCATTCAGTTTATCTTCAAACATACCAAGTTGAATGGGTCATGTTGGGACAACTCTCACATAGTTTAATTTTAAACTTGACCTAGATAAGAAGTTAGGTCAAGAGTTTTTTTTATTTATTATCAATTTTATAGTTTTTTCCCCTCAATTTCATCCTCAATGTTTTTCTTACACGTAAGTTGGGATGCTTTTGGACTAGCCAAGTTGACTAGGTCATATCAAGACAACTCCCACAAGTTTTAATTTTAAACCCAAGCCATGCATTGAGTCGTATCAGGAGGTTTCAAAAGTGACCATCTAAGCCATGTTTAATAAAAACACAAAATAGTTCTTTACAATCTGAATATTTTTTCTTATCTTCAAAAAAGTTTTGATCCAACCTACAGCGTAGCGTAGATCCATAAACTATTACAATTCTATTTAACCATAACATCAACATTAAAACAAACAAACAAACAATAACCATAGTTTTAAAAGAAAAAAAAAACATAACAAGTGTCATAACCCAATTCTGGGTTATTTCTCAAAAATTCATTTTTTTTCAAAATAAAAATAAAAAAATAAAATAAAGGCTGGCAACGTGGAGAAAGCAGGCCGGGAAATTAAGCTGCAATTTTTGGAGGAAATTCAAGGCCTAATTGTACCTCATTATGCCAAAAAATGGAGAAACAAATGCAAATTCAAGATCAAATTAAATGATTATTGGACGAATTTGCATAAAAATTAAGTCAAATGACATATTTAAATTTTTAATAGGCCAATTTGATTTAATCATAGGCCAAATTAAATTTTAATTATGTTTAAGAATTAATTTGGGTCCAATTGAAGGATTTAATTAAGTGTAAGGACTTAATTATACTTTAAATGGGTCAAATTAATTTTATTTGGGGCTTAATTGATGAAAAATTAAGTTTGGGAGCCTAATTTGGGCTTAATTGATGAGATTGGAATTTTAAGAGACCAAATTTAATTTTTACCATGTTAATATATTGAAATCAGGGGCAAAATTACAAGAAAATTGAAGTTTGGTGTTAATTAGTGGCTAAATTGAAGAAATACGAGACCAATGACCATATCGCAATAGGTGCGTAACTTCGAGGCTCCAATTGAAGTTCATCAGGGGCTTAATTAAAAATTTTAAGGGTCAATTAGAGGTTCAATTGAAAGAAATTGAAAGAGGAAGGACTAAAGTGAAATTTGGCCAAAATCAAAACTTTGGTACTGTTCATTTTCTTCTTTATTTTTTCGGAAAAACTGGTCCAGTTACCTCATTTGCAGCTGCATTTAATGTACCTAATGTCCATCAAATTTGCCAAAACTTGCACGACACTGATCACCAGACATCCCGTTACGTCCGAATATGGTCGTCACCAGCTCACTGGCAAATAAACGGATGTGACACCACCCCAAAGAGGCCAACTCAGGAAGACTGCAGCTGCAGATATGACAATTTGACAGTGCACCATGCCTACTTTAAGCCAATAGTTGGGATCCTTCCCAACCGAATCAAGGGCTGCAAATTTTTCTCCTGTGTAGACAAGATTGCCCTCTTCCACCGCCTATAAATAGAGGTGGATTTCATGGCCTGAGGGAGGAGAAAATGGGGTCTAAAGTCAGCCAAAAAACCAGTTTTTCTTCCGGTTTCTGCACATTTCTTCTTTCTTTCTCTCTCCACTGTGGTCTTCAGCCACCACCACCCTCGTCACCGGTCTTCCCACCATAACCTTCACCACAGGAAGCCAACACAATCACCAACTGACCACCAAGAGCCACAGTCGGTCTCTCTCTCCCCTACCACGTGTTTTTTCTTTTTTAATTTGCTTCCTCTGTCGCCGGCCACCGTCCTCACGTTAGTTCCTCATTGTTTCTACCACCAACCGGCCACCAAGCAGTCACCGCGACTCTCTCCATCTTCTCTTTCCAGCATTTCTCTCTCCTCTGCAACTTTTTCTTCTTCCTCCCGTAGCCGACGGCGGCCTCCACCGCTGCAACCACCGGCAGCACACCGTCATCCTCGGCCAGACCACCACCACGCTAGGTTGTCTGCCCTCTCTCCCCTTCCCCTTCTTCTTCTTCTTCGCTGTCCCTGTTGAATGAACAGAGGACGTGAATTATAATTCACGTCCTACTGTTCACGCATGAACAGTGGCGTGAATTATAATTCACGTCCACTGTTCATGCAGTGGACTCTACCTATATATATATATATATATATTTGTTAATCCAAAAACTTTCAAAAAAATCATTTCAAAAAAATTATGATTTTCTCAAATATTGTTCTACTATTTTTTCATAATATCAGGTTGTATATTTACACTGTAAAATATAAATTTGGTATTAAAATACCCAGTTTTCTTTAAAATATTTCAAAAAAAAAAAATTCAAAACATTTTCAAAAAGAAAAAAATATTTTATTGCATATTGCCAAATTCTAAAATTTTTCCAAGCATATTTTTCATTAAAAAAAACAAAAATTGCATCTTTTTCATGTTTAAAAAAAAATCAAAAAATGGATATCATAACCAGTTTATGATTATCCATTGGCATTTGGCCAACATGTCAAAAATCTTTTTCCAATCTTTTTTTAGGATTCAGATGTAGACTTTAATATTTGTGGGGTGTAAAATTACACGATAAAATACACCCTCAAGTATTAAAGATACAAAGTGTAAAAATATAATGCTAAAATTCAGACTTTAGAACGGTTAGAATTTAACCTGATAAGGTAGAGACTCTCTCATGAAGAGAGATCTGCCTTGAGCCTTAGAAAAGACCAACGAATAGAAACCCGACTTAGAAAAAAAATAAATCAAACAACAATGCAGCTTACCTTAGGTAGGGTGCACTGGGGGTGATGCGTCTTCCCCTTGCACAACCAGTCCCTTACTCAGACTCTCGCAGACCATAGGTTCCTAGTGACCATAATATTAGGTGACGACTCCTAAACATTAATCATAATTTTATGATTAAATCTGAAAACCTTCCCAACACACACAACACCTCATCATGAGGCACAACAGAGAGACTCCGCCGTCGCCAGACGACGTCGCCCCGCAACAACAAGAATTATGTTTTCTATTATGGGTAAATAGGATGATAATAGATTTGTGGTTGCGGGCCAGACAATTTTTTTTTTGATGTAAAAAAGAATGCTAAGGAAAAAGAATCCAAGACTCGAGTAATTGATTCAATTGGTAATTCAAATAATATGATTAAAAAAATAATAAATAACCTGCTTAAAAAAATTGACAATGAAAAAAGGTAAAAAGAACCTAACACGAGCCTACTTGGATGATCAAACAACTTAATATTGAAAAGCGAAACTAAAAAAAATTAAAAAACAAAAAACCCCCTAATTAAACTAGATTTACTCGTAAACTTTGCGACTATAAATATAAGATTGAGATAATCTCATATAAAAAAATACAGGAAAAATATTCAAAGATCAATTCTTAATAAATCAAATGAGATCATTATAACTCCACATAAAGAAAAAGAAACTGAAACTCAATCTCTAGCAAATAAAATATTGAATGATGAATATTAAGAAAGAAATATAATTAAAAAAGGTTGAAAAACCTTAATGCGATCCCACTCGGGTCAAGATGCAAAATATCTGACCTTGTCATTATACCAAGGTTATTGTGTTAAAAACATTTGAATAAAATCATGAAGTTTAATTATCGAACACCTTATTGTTGAAAGATAAAAAAAATTTTAATTTTAAAAAGTAATAAAAAATACAAGTCAATTAAGGTTAACTTATAAACCTTGCGACTATAGACACATAATCAAGATAATCCAATAGAATGAAAAAAAATAAAAATACGAAGATCAATTTTCAATAAATCAAATATTGAAAGATGAAATTGAAATAAATATTTTTTTTTAAAAATCAACCCGCGTTAACCTTTGAAATCAGTGACTCTAATCATGAATCCAAGACTAACTCCATAAAAAAAAATTCGAGTCAATCTAGGTTAACTTTTAAAAAATATTTAACATATATCAATTACAAAAATGCCTATGATTAACCTTTAAATCTACAATGAAACCAATATAAAATGATAAAAAACCCTTGTGAGAGAGTTATGTTGATTTTATCTTTAAGGATATCAAAGTAATTACACTATTTTGAAAAAAAAATAAAAAGATCGAAAAGCCCCTGAGTAATATGCATTATATTTTTTTTATTCTATGGTTAAATTGGTAATTTTAATGTGAGAAAGATAAAATAACCAATCTAGCTTCATAAAATTTATAAAAGATAATTATGTCATGATAAAAAGATGACCTTGACCCTAATGCCCGCTTCATAGTTTTTTTTTGGGTCAAGAAACTATTCCAAAGAATATTAAAATGTCTCTTCGGCTACAATAGCTATTGTAACCCATTTTTGGATCTCCGTACAAAAAAAGAAAAAAGAAAAAAAATAAAAATTATATTTGAAAGAAAAACAAAAAAATAATAGGTAGTGAGAAGAGGATGCCAGAGCATCCAGAAAATGACCAAAATTAGTTGAGGAGGTTTAAAAATACAAGAATTAAAATTTGACAGTATATTATTGACTGATGAGAGCTCGACTGACAAAGAAAGTTCATTTTGAGGAAGAAATGTCCAAAATCAGATGTTTATTGGACTCAATTAAATTTATTAAAGATTTAATTGAGTTTATGAAGAGTTTGATTGCAAGAAAAATTGTTTTTGAAGTTGATTTGGGCTTTAATAGGAAGAAATTAAAGTTCTTGGGTCAAATTATAATTTTTGAGAGTTGATTTGGTCAAATCAGGGCTTAATTGCATAAATATTGAAGTTTGATGGCCTTTTAGGGACTTAATTGAAGAAATTCGAGACCAGGGACCAAACTGGAAAAGACGCGTAAATAGAAAGTAATCGAATCAGGGACTGAATTGAAAAAATAAAAAATTTATTGATAAATTGAGGGTTCAATTGCATAAATTCAAGACCAAGGACCAATTTGAAAAGGCGACCAACTTAAGGGCCGACGATTGAATTTGGTAGGGATGCAATTGAATTGATTATTAAAATCAAATTGAGGACTTGATTGAACAAATCACAAATTGAGGACTGATTCGGACTCTGACATGTTTTTGGTGCCATTTTCTTTTAAATAAAATGACGCGTTTTGGTTCAAACAATGCCATTTCATACACTGTTCACTGAAAAAAAAAGATGCCCAAAATAATGCTATTTTAAACGGCACTGTGGATCTTCTTCTTCCCCTGGACACACAGAGGTAGGGGAAGAAAAAGTTTTCCTCCACCGTAAGTTATGTGAATGCAGGTGTGTAAATTTACTTCTGATCTGCGGAAGAAGAACATTAAATTAAAAAAACTAAAACCCTAGCTCCAGACCGTTATTATTGTTTGATGGAATAATATAATGATTCTCATTCTTTTTTATATTTTTTCCTTTTACTAAATTGATTTTGTTTTTCAATTTCACCCCTTAATTAAATATAAAATTTATTTATTTATTTTAATTATGATCATTATTCTTTTAATTTCTATTTTTTTTCCTGATTAGTCCTCAATTTGTGATTTGTTCAATCAAGTCTTAAATTGCAATTTTGATTTAAAAATCAATGCAATTGCCTCCTTGCCAAAAATCCAACAGCGGCCCTAAAGTTGGCCTCCCTTTTCACTTTGGTCATTAGTCTTGAATTAGTGCAATTTGACCTTCAATTGATTAATAAACTTTTAATTTCTTCAATTTGGCCCCTGATTCGGTTTTAATTACAGCCCCTCTATTTACGCGTCTTTTCTAGTTTGGTCCTTGGTTTCGGATTTCTTCAATTAAGTCCCTAATTAGCCATCAAACTTTAATATTTATGCAATGAAGCCCCTGATTTGACCAAATTAACTCTAAAAAATTATAATTTGACCCCACATTTTAGACTGCCAATCAGTCATGAACTTGCCCCCAGTTAAAACAATACTCTTCAAGTATATGTTATCATCAGTCATCTTAGAAACTATCCAATCGTCTAGATATGCATCTCATAGCTTGCAGTAATAGGCTCATCGTTGTATGCTCAATGTTCTTTTCAACAAATTCCCCTCAGCTCATCTAATCAAACTGTGAAAAGAAATATCTCGGCCTCATTAATGATGTTGCTTTTATAATCCATACTCAGGCGATGAAGCGTGTCTTTAGCCAGATGATGATATGAGCATTGTCCCACAATCAGTCTTGGTGGTGTGCATCCTTCTGACATTCATTCAAAAGCAGCTATGTGATAACATCTGTTATAACCATGTTTCAAAGGATAACCCAAGATGAAGATATAAGGTTGTCCCTCAAGTGCAGCATTGTTTTCAATTGCTGCTGGAGTTCACTAGATCATGGAATGTTTTTGAACAATATTACCCTCGGTGTGATCTGAATGTGCTCGTTCATTGATTATCTTTTTTTTACCACATTGTCATCCGTTCACCGATTCTTCATTTAATCATCTTTCTTTACCCCCCAGCTGATCTGACTATTGCTTGTTTTTCCTTTTCAGGGTCCACTGTATTGCCCCCAAGTGGCTCAACTTTTCAAGGAGTGTTGAGAAGAGTTGATGTTATTTCTGTCAATGATTTTGTAGACTCAATCGATGTTCTTCTTTGTCTGACAATCTTCCTTCTGGAATCAACTCTCACATTTCAAAGATCATGTCTATTCAAGTCTAGTTTGTTGAAATGAAATCAGAGATGTCTTTGTTTGAAAAAGATCTTTTTGAAAAATCAAGCTTTTTGGTCAAAAACCCAACACACGTTTTTCAAAATATATAGTCCTTTGACTGTAATGTATTTTGAAAACAGAAATTGACACATTGTAAGATTAAAAATGGATTTTTCATGGTTCTTTGTATCCATTTTAGACTTTGATTTGGGTGTCTCTTTTGATGGTTTGTGATTAGGTGACCTTCTGTATATATTTAAAAAAAAAAACAAAATGCTCAAGTCAAAACTTGAGGCTTTATCAAAAAAGATCATTTCCCTTTTTAGCATTAATTTTATCAGTATGCATAATAACCAGTAGCTTAATCTATGAAGCCACGACCCTTATGGAAAAACTCTTTCAGTTTTGAGAGCGCCATTTATCAGTTCAGATAACTTACTTGATCAAAAAGGGCTTTTAGAAGCTCGTAATGTAGGTTATGGTTCATAGCTATGAAAGAAAGGAAGTTCACAGGTTCAAAAGGTGTTTTGAGGGTTTCAAAGATCTAGGATCAACATCAACTATTCATAAATCTCTTTCTCTTGTTGTTTTTGTAGAGGAATGACATAAAGTCACGTTAAGGATAAAATCAAAAGTCTCTTGACATGGGTCATAATCTATTTTCTTGATGAATGACCAATCTGGATCATTTTGAAGACATTAGAGACTTTATCATAGATACCAAAAGTTATGCTTTGTAGCTCAGTATTTTTTTATTGGGAGTTTGATTTTTGGTGTTTTGCTATGTCCAATAACTGTGACATGATTAATTCTAGCACCCATCTTCACTGCTTTGTCTGGATGATAATGGAAGACCAACATCGGTATTTTCTGCCCCCCAGTCTATGTCTTTTTTTTCTTTAGCCTTTCTCGAATGTTGGACTTTTATTCTTAGCCTTCTTTTCTCTATTGATTCTATCGGTGTCTTCAAAATATCTTTTATTTGCCCCCAGTGTGGGGTGTGATCCTAGTCAGGGTTTCTTTGAAAAAAATATTCTATCAGGCTCAAATGGGGACCGCAAGGGATTTAATTTTTAGAAAGTGCAGGAATAACAAAGATGGTCTTTTCTCATTTCAAGCAAGGTTGGTTAAAACTGATAAATTTTGACCTCATCCAGTGTAATGATTTGAATTTGTAAGAATCATGATTCACAAGTCCATAACTACTTAATCCACTACGTGTCATTATGCATACTGCTAAAACTGAGCCACATGATGTATGGTTCAGTTTCATGTGTGAATTCAAAATTTTTTTTGGCCACCTTATGATATTTTAACGAGCATCGAGTCAGTTCTGGGATTAAAACACTTTCAATCATTAAAGATTGATTAGCCTTAATCGCATGTTGGAATTTGATCAAAATATTTTGTCAAAATATCATTTGAAAGAAACATCTCATGATTTCAAGACAATGATAAGACAAAGAATAAAGCATCATTCATTAAATATATGTGATGCATCAACGATATATGAAAGCATATCGCAGCAAAATACAAATGCTCATTCTCTCGATAGTTGCATAGTGTTTATGTGAAAACCCTGGAAATTTATAATTTAAATATATAGTTGTGTAAACTCTCATGTAAATGTAAGACTGAAAGTGGTAATATTTCAATGAGTGATGGAAACCAAGATTAGAAATAATAGATAAATAATGATATATAATGGAAGAGATGACCTCTATAAAATGAATTTTGGTTTAGAATTCATAAGGACAGAGAAACTGGTAACGTGTTTTGATGGATAAAATAATGAGAAAAATAAAAAAATATTTTTAGGAAATAAGTGAGGTAATAAAGAATGCATTATAATAAAGGATAGTGCAGTGAAAAATGGTAGGATTGAAGGTGCAAGCACCGATTAAAAATCAGTGACGCTATTTTGAAACGGTAATAAGCCTGATAAATAAATAAAAGTGGAAATCCTAAAATGAATACATTTCAAAATAATAAAATGATCGTAAAGGTTTAGAAGGATAATTGATGTGATTTTTTTTTTGTGGATTGAACAAGAAAAATCTAGATTGTTTATGAAAAGTCATGAACTGAACAAGTTTACATTAGGAAGCAGAAATCTCAATCCAATCATAGGATCGGGATGAAATTTTGCATGAAGTCTATTAATATGTTTTCCTACCTTGGTTAAATATCTCATCTCAATCGGAGTTCGGTAAAGACTAACGATTTAAGCATAAATAAACCAGATAGTTTACATGAAAAATAAAATAAAATACATAAAGGCATGAATAAGGGATAAAATTGTAATTATAGAAAAAGGTCCCTATAAAAATGCAAAGGCCACCAGTTAAAAAAAAAGAAAAGAAAAGAAAAGAAAAAGAAAATAGAGAAAAGCGGATAGAGAGAGCTGCAAAATTTTGGAGTAAAACCAATAATGCTCCGGTAGCCATATCTCTGGGATCCACCGTTGGATCATGCTAAGGTTTGGGTATATTGTTCGTATTACACTTATATACTAATTGACCCGAGGGATTGAAAGGAACACAATTCATTTGACAGAAATCATCATCAGAAATGTCCTGAAAAACAAAAAGGAAATGCACCTGCAGGGCAGTTTGGGCGCCGACCAATTTATCTCTCTTCCACCGTTGGATCATGCTCATTCTTGGATATGTGGTGCGTCTAGATATTGCCTTCATTCTGGACGGTTGAGATCGGAAACTCATTCTTCGGCAAGGTTTCGTGCATGTGAATAGTAGCTTGTCCATTTTCAGGTAAGCTCGGTTTTATGCAGATCTAGGGAGATCTAACCATTGGAGCATTATGATTTTGAGATATAGTATGCACAACTCTATGATATGTAGTCTGACCATTGGGTTTAAAGTAATAATCAGAAATTGATGACTTATTGGCCTTTGAATCTATTGCTAGTTTTGGCAAAATGTAGCAAGCTTGATTAAATACATGTTTTGATGAAATTAGAATTGTGTGAGTTTAGGTTTTATGGAAGATGTAATGGTAAAATATGTTTTTGTTATTAGTATTATTATAGATTAATTGTGTATTCTTTATATGAGGGGAAAAATGATTATTGTGTAAGAATAGTAAGGAACATTGCTATATGAACATGTTGATTGAATACAAAGCTAACTTGTTGGTTGTGTGGATATAAATGGGGATGGAACCATGAAGAAATTGAAATGAAAGAAATATGGAAAATAAAACATATTTAAAGCTAGCCATAAGTATTTTTGGCAAATTGATTAGTTAATGAAGATTGTCATGGATTCCAACTAGTAGGGTGAAATTGTTGTTGTGATAATGATCTAAGAATATTAATTGTTAAGGTTTGCCGCATATGTTTAATCGCACGAGGAGAGAGCGAAAGAAAATGAATAGTTCATCATTTTGTTGTATTAATAATGATAATAGGAGAAATCCCAAAAGGAATGAGTTTTCTTATTTTTGATCTAATCTTTGTTATATTGTAGAGGTAGGGAAATTGTTTGAATGTTTTGCTTTAGAATTGGTTTGAATTTGTGATTTAATGATGCCAAATGACCTTGGATGATGTTGTTTTTGCATGAAAATAAGTTAGAAGTTGAAAAGGATTTCCAAGGAATGAAAATCCTCGTTGTCCAAAATTGTAGCTATAAAAGAGGGGCTATTGTGATTGTTGATTTTGAGCCTTAAAACAAAATAATTTGGAGTTGGTTTCTTCATAAAAGTTGTATATCCATGTTTTAGCCTTTCATAGAGATAAATCACGCTCAAAACTGAGTTTTACAGCTTTAGTTAGGATTAAGACACTAGATAGTGTTCTGTGTTGGTTAAGCTAAATTGATTGGAATTAGACAATTTTTAATCTTTGCTTGGAATTACTGTTGAGTGATGGTTTTGATAACAAAATTATAAGAATGAATATAAACATGAAAATGAGTAAGAGTATGAGATCTTAAAGAAAATTCCTTGTGATTGGTTTGAGAATACTAGTTAAATGAGAATTAAATGAAGATGTGATGTTGGTTGTATTGTTGATAAAAAATTGAATCCCTGGTGGTACAGGGGAAGCTGTGGGGATTGGACAATTGCATGGAGTGACAACACGTGCACCTATTTTAGGTAGGTGATTCATCACCTTATTTTGTAATTATTAGTTTTTCTTAAATATTTGTGTTGTGTGTTTAATTGATGTTAAAAGAATGAAACAAATGAATACGTTGAGTGATTATTACAAATGAGAATTATTGGTGATTTAAGATAAATTACCGAAATTATTTGGTTAACAAAAGAGGTTAGCCGGGTGCTGGGTAATTCGTATGGAATTACCGGATTGATTGTGGCAACCAAGATGGGTTAGCTAGATTTCTTGGGTAATTAAGGAAATTACCAAGTTTATTGGTTAACAAGGAAGTTAACTGGATATGGGGTAATTCGTATGGAATTACCAGATTGATTGGCTAACAAAAGAGGTTAGCCAGATGTTAGGTAATTCGTATAGAATTACCGGATTGACTTTGGCAACCAAGATGGGGTAGCCAGATTTCTTAGGTAATTAAGAAAATTACTGGGTTTATTGGTTAACAAGGAAGTTAACTGGATATGGGGTAATTTGTATGGAATTACCGGATTAATTGGCTAACAAAAGAGGTTAGCCGGATGTTGGGTAATTTGTATGGAATTACTGGATTAATTGGCTAACAAAAGAGGTTAGCCGAATGTCATGTGGAATTACCGGATTAATTGGCTAACAAAAGAGGTTAGCCGGATACTAGGTAATTCGTATGGAATTACTGGATTGACTTTGACAACCAAGATGGGGTAGCCATTTTCTTGGGTAATTAAGAAAATTACCAGATTTATTGGTTAGCAAGGAAGTTAACTGGATATGGGATAATTCATATGGAATTACCGGATTAATTGGCTAACAAAAGAGGTTAGCCGGATGCTAGGTAATTCGTATGGAATTACCGGATTGACTTTGACAACCAAGATGGGGTAGCTAGATTTCTTGGGTAATTAAGAAAATTACCAGGTTTATTGGTTAACAAGGAAGTTAACTAGATATGGGGTAATTCATATGGAATTACAGGATTGTTTGACTAACAAAAGAAGTTAGCTGGAGGCTGGGTAATTCGTATGGAATTACCACATGTACTGGTAACTAAGAAAGGTTAACCAAATGTGTGGGTAATTATATGAAATTACCAGAATTATTGGCAATTGAGATGAGTTAGCCGGATAGTTAAGTTTTGAAAAGATTATGTGAATTAATTGATTGAAGTTACAAGTAGTAAATTCTAAATGTTATGAGTAAATTAATTAATGTGGTTATTGGGTAGACACAATGATTTGGAGATTGAAGGGGAATTGATAGATAATTGATTACCATAGTGTTGGTGGCTAAGGATACATTACAGTGATACTTAACACCATAATGATGGTGGCTAAGGGCATAAATTGATACTTGGCACTGTGATGAGGGTGACCAAGGTTATGTGAAGGATGCTTAGTGACCATAGTGTCGATAACTAAGATTTTGTGCAAATGATACTTGGCAACCGTGGTTACAATGCATATGATGTTAATAAGAAAAATGAAAGGGATTTGGTCCGAATGGAAGAATCAAATGGCATGGATTAGCTATCCAGGTTTGGATTGCTAATGGTATCGATGAGGTTTCATCGGTGCCGGTATTTTTTTAAATTGATTAGTCTAGCCCAAATATTAGAAGACTAATGATACTAATGAGATTTATTAGTTTCGGCGATTACCTTCTAGCAACAGATTTAGAAAAGGGAAAATATTGATTAATTATTCCAAAAGAATGAGATAAGCTAATGATACCAAGAGAGGAATATCTTGGTATTAAGTGAGAATTGATTTATAAGGAGATGATGTTCGCAAACCGTTGAGTTGTGTTGAAATTTCCAAGATGGAATTATTCTTGGCAAATGAGATAGGATATTGGATGGATATTGGTAATAGATGGAAAATATATGTTGTAAAAGAGGTTTATGCCTAATTTTATATATAAAAAGAAATTTCGTAGAGATTATTGTCTACCATTGTTATTGCTTGTTACTATCTTTTATATTTATGTGTACATGTTAATTTCTATTTTCAGGTCTATCAGGGTCGCGTCATGGGTAATATCAGTTTAGTTATCTTTTGCTTTTGACCATGTAAATTATTTGTAAATTAAAAGACTTATCTCCTAAAACTTGAGATGTAATATTAATCCGTAAATTTGAATATGTCTTTAATCTAATGGTTGAAACTCTTAGTACCTTTTTGACCATGCATGTTTATAGTTGAAATTGAATCTTTTATTTGAACTACATTATATGATATTATTGAATAAGATGTGTTGTGTTGATGAGAATGAGTTGGGTTGAGACCCAGGATGATTGGGTCGTGATTTTGAGTTATGAGATGTGAGATATTAGAAGTATAAACAGGGTATATGTCGATAACTTGGGACCTACCAGTATAGGGGAGACTTTGCTGAAATTTTGGTAGAAATTTTGGTGGAAGCTGTATATCAAAAAAAAAAAAAATTACCTGAAAATTTCCAATATATTGCAAAAAAGAATGTAGAAAAATCGGGGTTGTTACAGTTTACGCCTTTGTCAGCATTTTGCAAGCTACTAGTCATTGTTGAAGTAAAGGTAACTATGTGGTAGGTACCACCACTCTTCACTAACTCAATCTGCCCCTTGTTTACCAGCTTCCAGACTTGATACATGAACTTTTTACAGTTTTCAATTGAATGGCCCAGGACCCTGCTATGATAATCACATCTCTAGTTTGGATCATACCACTTAGAAAATGGTGGTTGCATAGGTTTTGACAGCGTTGGAGCAAGAATTCTGGAGCCTAATAGATATTGGTAGACAAACTCGAGTGGAAGGGGTATGTTGATCTCTGACAGAGGCATTTGAGTAGTTGATGCTATAGCAAGACCTGACGTACAACTAAGGTTTCCTAATTGAAAGTCATCTTAAGTTTTGTTTGTCCACATTGTTCTGGAATCCATGGTAGAACCTTAAATCTTTCCCATCTTGATAGCTTGTTCAATTCTTTCTGCAATCCTTACAACTTCATGAAAATATTGAGCTGAGCTTCCTATCAAATGCTCATAACAAGGGGATTGAAAAATGGTGGCAAACAACATCACCATTTCTGTATTTATCAGTGGAGGTTGAACATGTGCTGCCTTATCTCGCCATCTTTACGCATATGCTCTCACAGACTCTTGATTTTCCTTCTCCATAACCATTAGGATGGTCCTGTCAGGGGCAGTTTCCAGTTAAATTCATACTGATTCAAAAAAGTGTCTACCAGATCTTTCCATGTCTTGATCCACATATTGTCTAGTCTCATGTACTAGCTTAAAGTGGATCCAGTTAGACTATCTTGAAAAACGTATATCAGCATCTTATCGTTATGGATCATTTCAGCCATCTTGTTGTAGTATGACCGAAGATGGGTGTATGAGCATTCTAGTCCGATATACTTGACGAAGTCCAGCACTCTAAAGTCCTTTGGCACTACAATATTTGGAACCAAACAAACTTCAGCTGCTATCACCGGGTGAATCAGATTATTTCCTTCAACTGCTCTCAATCTTTCTTCTAAGACGGATATCTTGTCGAGGTTTATGAAACCGGTGGACCTATTTTCAGAAGGCCCATTTGCTATGACATCCATAGTGGTTGGAGCTTGAGTTGGCTGGATAGGGATGGCAGACATAAAGTGCTGCTCTGTTACAGAATCTGCCCCCAAGTTCTAAGATGCTGCAGGGACGTGAGCTGCTGATGCTCCTATAGGTGGTTGTGTAGAAATCCCTTTTCCATTCTTGGAGCTCAGCACTTGTTCAAGCAGATTTGTAAGTATAGCTACTTCACCTTTGATGCTTTTGATTTCATTTTGATAATGGGTCTCTAATTAAGCTCTTTCTTCATTTTTCATCTTTCAGGTGTAGCAAATCTTGGGCGAGGGACCTACGTTTCAACTTGGAGTGATGTATGATAAATGTATGAGTATATTTCTATATTTCTATATGAGTATATTTCTATATGATTTGTAAGTATAGCTACTTCACCTTTGATGCTTTTGATTTCATTTTGATAATGGGTCTCTAATTAAGCTCTTTCTTCATTTTTCATCTTTCAGGTGTAGCAAATCTTGGGCGAGGGACCTACGTTTCAACTTGGAGTGATGTATGATAAATGTATGAGTATATTTCTATATGATGAACTTGCCCTTCAGGGGGTGACACATGGTCATAGCTCTTGCATGATGAAATGGGTAGGTTTTCTACCTGGTCTCAAAAGGGTCTCATATCTGCCCAGTGACGATCTTCGTAAATACAGTATAGGGGCGTTGTGAGAAATGGTTAAGCCACGTATACCCACCATTACCAAGCAGGCACTCAGATATGAGTTTGGTGTTTCACGTATCTGAACCCTGATCAATAGTAATAGGGCAAATCACTAGTTCCCCACCTAACTTAAAAGCTTGTGTGTGCTTTCAAAAAATTAAAGCATGTGATGCATAAGACAATTCTATACAATGCATGAACAAATATGTACAGAAATTAAAGCGTGTAAGAAAATAAATAAAACGCATATTAACAGAAAATACACAAACCAAACAACTAAATTATCAGACAAAAACAATGCTTAGTTCACAAGGTCCCCAGCGGAGTCGCCATTCTGTCGCACGTGTGCGGCGTCGCGGCGACCGTCCACCTCTCTCAGGAAAAAAATGGTATAAGGTCTGTTTGGCAAATGTGGAAAGACAAGGAATTCTTGTCTCTTATCAGTAAAATATAGACTGGGAGTCGCCATCTAGTATTCTGGTCATTAAGAACCCTAATTGGTCTCAGAGATGGGGTACGAAGACTGGTTGCATAAAGGGAAGGTATTAGCACCCCAAATACGTCATATCTAAGGTAAGCTGCATTGTTTTATTTGTCTAATAAAAAATCTAAGGTTTGGTCATGTTTTTTAGTTGTTGGTCTTGTCTGTCTAAAATTTAAGAAAAGCCCTCCTTTGTAAGGAGGTTCTTATCTCAATGGGGTAAAACCTAACTGTGAATACGTTTTCTATGTTGTAAAAAAAATACCTTTTTAATATCGGGAATACATTTTACGTATAAATTTGTAATTCCTGATACTAAAACAAAACAAAAGAAAATTTTTGTTGTTTTTGAAATTTTGGTGAATGTTCTCTTGACTTTAATAAACTGGTTATTAAAGCCAAAATGCATGCTAAAACATTGTTTTTTAGTGTATGAAAAACACAATATAATTTTTTTTAGCTTTGAGACACTTGGTTGTATGCACAAAAACATATTTTGTTTTTCAATTTTTTTTGTATTTTTGGAAGTTTTGACAAAAACCGGGCATTTTAATACCGGATTCGTATTTTTTCAAAATGACAAAAAAACAAACTGAGATTAAACAAAACAGCGTAAAATAATACACGTGGGGAAATCACAAATTTTGAAAAAATATTTTTTTTTGAAATGGGCTGGACCCGGCCCAAATGCATGGGTTGGGCCCAGATCAGCCCACTTCAGCTAGTTACTGTGCATGAGCACAGTAACTAGCTTCACCATTCCTACAGAGACGTGCACCGTGCACGTCCTGCATGGCGAGGGAAGAAATGAAAGCCAAAAGAAAAAGGGCAGAGTTTTTCCTTGGAGAAGTGAAATATAGCCTCAGGCGTCAGTGATGGCCAGCGGTGGCGGTGGTTCCAGCGGTGGCAGTGTTGGTGGCAACTCCTCCTTTGTGTTTCTCTTTTTCTTCCTTTCTCTCTGTTTTTCTCTTCTTTCTTCCTCTTCAGGTCTTCTTCTTCTTTTTTCTTTCTTTCGGTCTTTCCCCCCTCTCCTTTTTTTTTTGTTCTGTCTCTTCCTCCCTTCTCCTTCTTTTCTTTCTCGGCCCCCCTGTTTTTATAGGCAAAAATAGGGGAGGGACATGGTTGGGGTGGCCACTGTGCTGCCGCCCCAAAAACTGCCCAAGGAACACATCTCCTCCCTCTTCTCTAACACGTGGAAAGCTTCGGGCAAGTGGGGGTGGTGTCGGCGTCTTTTTGAAGAGAGAGATGGCGGTGATAGAGGAAAAAAAAATCTTCTTCTTCTTCCCTTGCTTTGCGCGTCCAGGGGAAGAAGGAGACCCACAGTGCCTTCAAAACGACACTGTTTTGGGTTTTTTTTAATGAATAGTGTATGAAACGACGCCGTTTTGGGCAAAACGCGCCGTTTCATTTAAATGAAAATGAAGCCAAACTTATGTTAAAATACAAATCAGTCCTCAATTTGTGATTTGTTCAATCAAGTCCTAAATTGCAATTTTGATTTAAAAATCAATGCAATTGCATCCTTGCCAAAAATCCAACAGTGGCCCTAAAGTTGGCCTCCATTTTCACTTTGGTCCTTGGTCTTGAATTAGTGCAATTTGACCCTCAATTGATTAATAAACTTTTAATTTCTTCAATTTGGCCCTTGATTCGGTTTTAATTACAACCCTTTTATTTACGTGTCTTTTTCAGTTTGGTCCTTGGTTTTAGATTTCTTCAATTAAGTCCCTAATTAGCTATCAAAATTTAATATTTATGCAATTAAGCCCCTGATATGACCAAATTAACTCTCAAAAATTATAATTTGACCCTAGAATTTTAATTTCTTCCGATGAAAGCCCAAATTAATTCCAAAATTAATTTTTCTTGCAATCAAAACCTCTATAAATTCAATTAAACCTTTAATAAAATTTAATTGAGTTCATAAACATCTGATTTTGGACTTTTCTTCCTCAAATTGAATTTTCTTTGTCAACAGGGTTATCATCAGTTAATAAAATACTGTCAAATTTTAATCTTTGTATTTTAGAACAGCCTCAACCAATTTTTAACCATTTTCTGAGCGCTTTGGCATCCTTTTTTCAATGTTATTAATTTTTGGGTTTTTTCCGAACATATATATATATATATATTATTTTATTTTATTTTATTTTTTTATATTTTCTCTTTTTATACGGGACCTAAAAAGAGGTTACAACAGTGTTTTGAAAGATTTCCTTCCTAAAGCAGTAATAATAATGCCTGTGGACTGGGATGGAAAGTAAATAGGCAAAGAAAATTATGGCTCATGGCAAGCGGCCTCTGGATCATTGAAATTGTTAAATGTCTTATACTGTAGGTGTATGACTTCAGAGTTCCAACCATCATCTCGCCTACAGCACCGGACTTAACGATGTTTGGAATAGTAATTTATTGTGTTTTTTAAAAAATTATTTTTTTAGTTTTAAATTAAATTTTTTATATTTTTGAATCGTTTTAATATATATACTAATATAAAAAATAATTTTTTTAAAAAATTATTTAATATATTTTAAAATAAAAAATATTTTAAAAAATAATATTGACCATTCTCTCAAACAAATATTTCAACCAGATATAAGCATGCTACGTTCATTTGTCCTGGATATATTGGATATAGAAGCACTTTGGGAATGCCCCTTTTTTCAATTCGAGCCGTTAGCTTAAAGAGCTATATATATTTTTTTTCGCAACATTTTTTTTAGTACATTTTAATGTTTAATTTGTAAAGATCATTATATTATTGCATTGGTTTTCCTCATTGATCATACTATAATGAGTTGGGCTACGTTTGATCTTTCACAGCTCATGATATCTGTTTGTTTTGATTTCGGCTTTCGAAGATCCATTTGTGTATCTAATTTGAATATTGGGTTCTGATGATCCAAAGTTATCAAACGAGAAGGGATTTCTTCCTAAAACATGGATGTTAACGAGCCGTAAATAAATAAAAAGTAAGGAATATATATAGTGTTATCAAATTGCCTTAATTTATGAACTCACTAATTAGACAATTTAACAAATAAAATTAACCTTGAACAAATGAATTTTCATGGGATGTCTCTTGAGAAGATGTTTTCCTTTTCATTTGGCATAGCTTGCCTTCTTACTCTTATAATCCTTTAAACTAGTTTATAATTACTCTAATTTTAATTTATTTAAAATCATGTGACCTTTCCCTTTTTTTTTTTTAAAAAAATCATTTAAATATATCTTATATTCCGAGACATGACATGACGAAAAACTTGATTTCCTGTTAAACATCGGTTTAATCGGGTTGGCTTTTGCCCTAAACAAGTAGCCAAACTGAATCAAATAGATTCTTGAAATTTTAAACCGAACCAATCAACTCATAAATCTTTGACTCGGTATGATTTGTTCGCTGTCAATCCAGAATAACCAGATTTTCATTTTTAGTGGGCCTACATTAGATACAAAAAAGCTCCAAATTTGGTAAAAGCCCAACCAACTCAATCTAATAGACTTTACAACCAAAGAATTGTCAAGTTTAATCTTGAATAAGCCGATATTTAACTTATCTTCCACCTTAAAAGTGAGATCCTGAGACATAGTTTTAAAATTCAATCGGAAATTATTTAGGGCAAGACTAGAGTTATAGATTGAAAAGATCAATTTAGATTAATTTAATTTTTTTAAAAATAAAAACAATACCATTTTAATAAAATATATATCAACAAGTTGAATGCCAGATTTTAATCAGATGCAGTCATGATTAACAGAGTCAATGAGTTAATCTAGAGTTTTAACTAGATTAACCATGTATTTTTTAGTCAAAGCCTTGAACCAGCAAAGTCCAGATTGACACCAGATGCAGTCCGAGTTTTACAAATATGCTTAAACTTGCACCAAATTCGGGTAGAAAAAAGAGAGTCCAGAAATACTAAAAACTACATCCAAAAATCCCAAAGGTTACACCAAATTTTGCTGCAACCCAAACTTACAAAAAAAAAAAAAAGTTACAAATAATAGATCCATTTGTTCCTGAGCAATAAAGGGAAGTGGAGGAAGGGAGAGGGTTGCACCATCGCGGTGAGTGTCTAGTGTTGTCGTGTTATGGCGTTAGGAGGCACAATAAAAAGATATGCACGTGGAGAGTGATAGGCTGAGAGGGGAGAGTGGAGTGAGAGATATGTAAGAGCTGAGGGACAGTGAAGACTGATGAAAATATGGTCAAAATAATGATAATTTTTTCAGTTGTAGCACCCTCGTGAGAGCTCGACGCCACGGCGACCCTTCCTAAAACAGGAGATAATTGTCGGAGTCTTTGTTTTGTGAAAAAAAAGTTGCCACCTAATATTATGATCACTAGAAAACCTAACTGGTCTTTCAGAGATTTTAAGACAAGTGACTAGTTGCGTAAAGAGAAAGTTTTAGCACCCCTAGTATGCCATACTTAAGATAAGTTACTTGGTATTTGGTTTGCCTTATAATTACTATGGTGTTGATGTTCTCTAATCCTATCAGTTTTCCTATAATAAGTCTGCTATGATGAACGAACTTGGGTTCAAAGTCTAAAAGAAAGAACCCTGGTCAATATAGATCATACATTTAAATATGTCTATAGAGTGCCAATGAGAACCGGTACAGATCTCTTGAAATCTATGTTTGATTTGAAATAAATTTATAACTTATGAATTAAGAGACAACTAAGATAGAAATCTAAGAAGATTCAATGTGCTTAAAAGCTTATTTTTCCCTTAGTATTTCAAGTGTTCGCGACTCGTAAATCGCAAGGAAGAGAAAAAAAAACTATTTTAGAAATCTAAGGAAATTCAAGGTGTTTTAAAAGCCTATTTTTACCTTAGTATTTTGTACTTTCATGACTCATAAACCATTGAATTAATATTTGAAATGTCCAAATTATAATGGAGGTTTCTTTCAAGGTGTGCAATTAAATTGTTCTAAATAACATTTTGGGCATAAACCTACCATTATGTTAAAAATGAACAAGTTAGATTACTCTTAACAAAATTTCAGACATTTACCTTTCATAGGTTTCTTTGCTCTTATATTATTAAGGGATAATGACTTGTTATTCCTAGAAAAAATATTTTAGATATTAACCACTTTGGGTTTCTTTATCCAAATATTAACAGTGAATAATGACAAATTATTTCCAATAATATTTTGGATATTAATCCCTTTGGGATTTCTTTATCCAAATATTAGTAGTGAATAATAACAAGTTATTTCTAATAATATTTTGGATATTCATCCATTTAGGATTTCTTTATCCAAACATTATCGGTGAATAATAGATGAATTCCCAAAAAAAAAAAGATTTTTGTATTTTTTGGAATATTGACCACCACCCTTTGGAGTTTTACAAACATGTTGTAAAATCCAAAATGCAAGAAAATAATTTTTTTTTTTGTGTTTATGACACTACCAGAAATTCGCTAAATACCAACGGATTTACCGACAGAATATTTCGGTCGGTAATTTGAGGTCGGAATTACCGACGGAAC
>Ga0325404_1001963_pt1 | contig 21870 bp, 7 predicted proteins | sample PopdelMetagenome_18_FD_205664 | JGI IMG/M metagenome (GOLD analysis project Ga0325404, IMG submission 205664) | Populus deltoides microbial communities from Bellville, Georgia, United States - Xylem-Control-R1 | ecosystem: Host-associated > Plants > Phyllosphere > Stem > Wood/Secondary xylem...
AAAAAAATCAATTTGTAAATTCATATATTAAAAATAATTCAAGTCTCATTTTAAATAATATTTTTAAAAATACCCTTTACATCATTTTAATAATAATAATAATAATAATTCATTTATAAGAAAATAATAAATCTTATTAAACATTAATGATAAGATTTAAATCCAGAAACCAAGTGCCGATTGAGTTTTATTTTACTTAACCAGTAGTGGAGGCGTAGAGCCAGCTAGGCTAGGCCAAGATGAATGAGCTAAGAGTTGAAAAGGGAGGGACCCATCAAACCCACTTTCAACTGGTCCGCATCAGCCGACGGTGACGTGTGTTAGGCGATCTTGAACTCACAATCAAATGGACACGTGGTGATGTCCTTAGTGCTGAAGTGGGTCCCGGTGAGGGAAAAAGCCAATATATTATTACTTACGGAGTTTGGACCTCAATTCGAGGAAGGGAGAGGGGCCCACACAAGAGCCCTTCTAAACTCAAAACCCCAGAGCGGTGAAAAGGGATCTGGGACCCACTCTGTGGTGTACGTGCACGCCTCATACACACATATCTTGTCCTTGTGTTGACCTGGCTATAAAATACATACGGGGCTGCGAGGGTTAGGTTAGACACTATTCGTTTTTGTATTTTAATAAAAAATTATTTTTTAAAATTTATTATTTTTTTATGTATTGATATTATATATAAATTTTTAAAAATAAAAAAATTGTTTAAATATATTTTTAAATAAAAAATATTTAAAAAAACAACCACTATTATAATAATAAATCCAAATATTTGTGAGCGACAAGATTAGATAATGAAAATTTCTTTATATATATTATTAAATCCTCAATAGCGATTTGGAAGCTATTTTTATTTTCAACTGGAAGGAAGAGTTTCAATATTGATTCGAAATCTCGCTTCGGAATTAATATTATAAATTTTATGTATATGTTTACATGTATTTATTTTTGATAAATTAATTAATTTGCTGTTGTGCATATATAATGCTTAATTACTTAACTAAATAAATATTTACCACGTGTAATATTATTAAACTAATACCTATTTGTATGTGCGCGTGTGTCGTTAATAATATAAAAAAAAAATAGTAAGAATGTCTTGAAGTATCTTCAAGATCACTTAATAACGTAAAGAGAGTACTGTTATTATTTGATTATAAACATATAAGATTAATTTGCCTGCATATCAAGTAATTAATAAGATCTAATAAAGATTATAAATAATTAATTTGGATCAATTGTAAACAATATCACAAGTACGTACTAATGAAAGATGTTTTTAAAAAATCATTATTTAATTATATATTGACTAGCTAGTGGAATAAAATGGCCACACCGAAGTGCTTAGAGAGCAGTGTTCCAGTCCGTTTTCGTTTTGGTTTTGGATCATCTTGAACTATATAAAATAAGATTTTAAATAGCTGCAATTAGACATACCAAATGGAATGAAGCGTTATTACAAACTTTCCAGTACTTGAATAATATCATCATGACGTCGGACGACGGGAAGTGATTTTTTTTTTTTTAATTTTCTAGAGGTGTGTAATTAATAATCTACTTAATTTGGAAAGGGAACAAAATAAAGAACGACTGCTGATCATATCTTGTAGGACGAGGAGCGAAAGCTGAATCAAACCATTTAAACTAGTTTACTAATTATTATTTTCACTCGGTGTAAGTGTAGCATGCATATATAGGACGTACGTAGTGCAATAACACGTAAAGCGTGTGTAGATTGTATAATTAATAATAAAACTACAATGTCTACGAATTCAAATGGCATTTGTTTCGTCCTTGAATCTCATGAATTTATTATATATTGTCATTGAGTTGCCCTTTTTTCTTAATAAAAGATCGAAGAAAACAATATATATATCGATAGATTGGCTCTCTGCGACTAGCCAGGACTAGGGTATATCAGCATATATATATATAGAACATGTATATTTTGGACGAGTAGTGATCAAGGATTAGTTATGAATGGTTGCTTTCCAAGATTTCAACTCCATTTATAGCTAGGAAGGTTGAGATGTTTCAATAAGACAAGCTGGGGGGAGATGGATATATAATTGAGCAGGTGGGAGTGGAAGGTCTTGCTCCTCGACATCCATCCACCTAGAAGAAATCTCTCTCTCAATCATGACAATAATTGAAGCGAAGCTCGGAGCTGCATCCATAGCTGTTTTGTAATAAAAAAAAAGGGGGGTGTGTACTAGGTGGAATTAGATCCACATATGCCTACTTTGCCAGGCTTGCAAGATAGTGAGTGGGTCCAGCCAATTTGACAGTCGGTGTGGTCTGTGTACTGACCAAGGACCACCAGGAATGTAATCAGACTGTAATCCTCATGGCTATATCGATTTTACCAAAGAAGAGATAGATAGATACCTTACAGGTCGGTGCATGCATGTATGGTTCGTGCCCACTGCTAGCCCTATCATTGATTCCTGAGTCCTGTCTCTACGGAAGGATTTTGTTTCATTAGCTCATGTAATGGATCATCCTAGACACCATTGTTGGAATTGCATTTGATGTGCTCTTTTTATTATTGTTATTCTTATATATAAAATGGATGCCTCGCGATCTTGACTCTACAAGACTCCCTTTATATATAAAATTCAATTAATTCTTGAGGCCTTGAGCTAGCTAACATTCTCCACATATGCCTGCCAACATAAACCCACTCTACTTTCAAAAGCTTTTGGGGTCAAGAGACTCCTTTTAGTCTCTCTTAAACACTAAATATTAACAAAATTGCAAAGAATATATAGAAGATAGTTAATTCGAATGGTATCTACTCCTGTCAGAATCCCAAAACAATCATACAAAATTATATGTTTTCTTTGAAATAATTTTTTAAAGGGTTCTTGATTTATTTTAACAGTCAAATCAAGCAGGGAAATAATATTTGCAAAAACATGATAATTCAGAGATAAAATCTATTAAGTTGATGGATCTGGTCGCTGCGTTAATCGATCTTACGGTGTGTAAATTTACCCTAGCCTAGCACTTGTTTTCTAATATATATTAATTTTCGTGAGAGGAATACTAATCGGTGATGGTCAACAATCTGATTGGCCTGGACCGAGTTGATTTTGAGTTGACCACCAATATTGCTAAAACATCCCTGTATATCTCTCCACGCAACGCAAGATGAGTTGCACAGCTCGTAACACGTATTTTTCTGATTATTCTTTGGTACATGCATTACATCACACATAATGCTACTACTGTATTTATAGTTTTGAAACCCGACCCGGTCATCGACCCGATCAAGTGATCGGGTCACGGATCAGATGGGTTGACCCAGGTCAACAAAAAAAACACCTATAAAAAAAACGCATAACTAGTTACAACACTTACATAAACCAAATTTAAATTATAAACTAAATAAATAGAATCTTAGGCATCAGAACAAGCATGAAAGGCATATGAGTTCTACTAGTTTTAGGAAGAGATTCATGGATTCTTTAAATGCAAGGAATGGAGGATTCAATAAAAATGAACACATTACTCAGGTACCAATCTCAATTTCTAGAACTTGTGGGTAGAATTTATTTCTAAGTAGCCAAATCTTTGCATTTTTGTTGGTGATGCAGGTCAACGAGAAGGCTTTGGAAGGATACTATGAACTTGAGGAAGAAGAGAACCCTCAAGTTTTGTTCTACAAGAATTTGTGGCTCGAGGCTGAAGCAGCTCTTTGTTCCATGAAGTATAAAGCTTCTGTTTTAGGTATGAAAACTGAGATGGAAAAGATAAATATGGCAATAAGATAAAAGATACTGTAATTACCTGAGCTCTCCCCTAAGGGCTTTCGATGCAACCTTCTGTTCTTCTTGCCCTCTACTGTGAAGTTGGTGATTTTATTGTAAAGTTCTTACATTAAGAACCCACCTTGCATCCAGATGTAATAAGCATCAAATCATACACAAACAGAATCATGGTAAGAACATTCTAGAGTTCATCATCGATTAACATTAAAAACTACAGAGTTTATTTTTTTAGCAGAAGTTGAAATCGGTTTGCAGAAAAGAAAAGACAGAAATTGATGCAGAAATCGGGCTAGAGAAACATACCTGAGGTGACTGGGCTGCGAATGAATCAACGAACAACGAATTGATGCTAGCGATTGAAATTGATGCCAGTGATTGCGCTGCGAAGGAATCGGTGCCAGTAATTTAGAAAACGACCAAGAATAAAGAAAACAGAGAGTGAAAGAAGAAGATTCAAACCTTTTTCGCAGAGAAACAACAACGATCTGCTCCTCAGACGTCCTCTGCTCCTCAGCTGGGTTTCAAAGAATTGAGTTAATTAGGTTTGCAAATTGCTTCGTTCTTCTTCACTTTTCAATATTTAGCGTATTGGCCTTTTAAAAGGCCAAAATGACGTCGTTTAATGACTGCCAATATATATAAAAAAAATTGGTCGGGTCTCACCCGGGTTTGACCAGGTAGATCGAGTCCCGGGTCGATCGAGTTTCGTCGGGCCAATTTCCAAGCGGGTTTTTTCCTCCACCCGAACCGGTCCCAGGCCCGGGTCGTCCGGGTCTCGGGTCAACCCGCTGGGCTGATTCGGGTTTTAAAATTCTGACTGTATTTGCTTCACAAGTGTTTAATTATTCAGATTGAAGTTCTAGTCATGAGTGATTGAAATTTCTTATTGAAATATTGTACGATAAGAGAAAACATGGATCATCCAATAAATTGTTTTGGGAATGTTTTCTTTAAAAAATACATAATAATAATAATAAAATACATAAAATGGAAAATACCAATTAATTAGCAATGGGATTTATTATAAAACTAATTAATTGCTTAAAAGATTAAAAAAAAATATTTGAAGGAACACAGATATAGCTTTGATAATTTTGGTGGTAAAGAGATTTGTTACTATTTATTTAAAAAAAAACAACATGCAAACATATCTTTTTGGAAAAAGGCTTATAATAGTTTAAATAGGTCTCTTGTTGACTTAATCCCATAATAAGGAAAAGAAAACTTCAAGTAGATAGGAAAAATCAAAGGTAAAAGTCTAAAATTAACTAGAAAAAAAAATAAGTTGTTGGGTCTGATTTGAGAACCTTCCTATCCTTTATAAATTAAAGCTTGTAGAACTCATTATCAAAATTTAAGATCGATCCAATAATCAAATAAAAATTATATCCATTCTTTTATTAAAAAAAATTGTTTGATATGTTTAGACCTCATCTGCTAGTCATTTTGTTCATTCAAATACTTGAGAACCTTTACATTATTTTCTTGATTCTCATATGTTCAAATTTTTGGGCCAATTCTCATAAGGATTTGTTAAATTTTTCTGAAGGCAATATAAGGGATATTTGTTTAAAAACAAACTTACTTTGGATTAACATAAAAAAATTAAAATATTATTAAAAAACATTGATTTTGGTTGTAATTTTTGAAAGGGTATAAGCGTCTTTTTATACGAGTCAAATAAACGGTTGGAAAGGAAAAATAAGGAAGTGGCTTTCTATAGAGCATTAAAAGCGTGATTATTAAGTCATATCATGTTAGTTTAATATACTTTGTAGTCAATCGGTTAATTACATGTGATATTATTATATTTATATAAATATATATTTATTATTAATAAATGCTTAATTTATCTTTAATATTCATATAATATTATATTAATGAATCTAGAGTAAAGATAAAGTTCATGGGACAAAAATGTTTTGCAAAGAAAATTATAAAATTATTATAATTATGAGATTCTTATTGCATCAAAGCATTGTTCCTAAAATGTTTCTGGTCAACGCTCTTTTAAATACTGGACATTCATTAGAGGCATAAAAACTAGTACAGATTATGTTTTTTAATTTATGAAAGGAAGCGGTTGTTCTCATAAGCTGAGGTATGAGAAATACCTAAATCTAATATGTAGATGTTTGTTATAAGATATGCACACTGAACTGACTCGCATGAGAATTTTATATGGATAAATCATCAATGTCTATGAAAAAGCTCACGTGACGGTTGTATAAGTGATCCTTAGACTTGACATCACTAAGTCATCTTATATAGAGAATGCTATGCTTTGATATTGTTATATGTTATTTTAATTGAGATAATAAAAGGGCAGACATTTAGTGGAGCTTGAACTATATGAAAATACTTAAGTAATCAAGAGAGGATTCATCATCTTAGATGAATTAGAGAAAATATTTCATCTGTTCTCAAATAGTATTGACTGAGAAATCATTGGCTAAGGTGGAATGAAATTTAAAAAGGGTTCCAAATCTTATTCACACAATTAATGATTATTATGTAGAGAGCAAACATGATTTAACGTTATAGACATACTCCATACTTTAATGTTAAATCAGAATATTATTGATGAAAATATATTAATTACACTGAGAAACTGGTCACTTAAAGGTTAAGTCAAACTACTAATGACTTTTCTAATATTTGGGAGATTATGACACACATTGTTAGACCATGCACTTGATCTTCAAACATAAATTAATCAATTGTTGAATTAATAATAAATTAAATTATTTAATTTATTTAATTATAATTATAATTTATATTTGGGCCAACATATTAGAAACCTAATGGGCTACACACATTAAGAACCATTAGTCAGAAACTAAACTAGAATGATTTAATTAAATATAACTTGATTAAAATATATTTTAGAAATTAAAAACTCGATTATAATTAATACAAGGATTATATTTCTAAACCTAGAAAAATAAAATAAGGATTTAATTGATTTAATTTCTTAAATAGTCATAAATTAATACATGCATATTATTTAGGGGGAAGATTGAATTTTATCAATTTATAGGGTTTTTTAAATTTCCTTATAAATTATAAGTTATGCCTCTCTTTTTTTTTAGTAAGAAATGATTGTTTGTTAGACAAAAAAAAAAAACTATGTAAACATAATATTAGAGCTAGCACTGTAGGCATAATAATCCCTCTCTTCTAAATAGGGATTTAGAAGATTTCTCATGAGTGATTCGTGTGAATTACTATTGGAGACCGAACAATTAAATGTCTTATAATTTGCAAAAACCCAATATTTAAAGAATTATTTAAAATCAAAAAAATTAAATCTTCAAGTAATAAATCTCTAAATTTTTTTTAATATATCTAATAAAATTCCAAAAACTTCCAAATAATTTTGTTTCAAACCATATGAAAATTTTGTAGGAACTCAAAACACCCATAATTAGATAGTACAGATCAGTCTCCTTCCATCGTGAAAGTGAAAAGGGCAAAAACTGTGGTCGCTTGCTATCCTAAAGGTCAATCGATAATGTGGATGCTTTCAAATGCTGAATCAGAGCCCATTGCTGCAAGTGGCCGCAAAAAAAAAAAAAAAAAACACTACTCCCTCTCTCATCATTAGCCCATTAAACCGGACCTAGAACTGGTGTTCCACAATCAATCGAGGTTTTAAGAATCGACCAAACTCAATCTAAACATAACATAATCTAAATCTTAATTCTTCTAAACAGTTAATAATACCAGTTATATCTATCAGTAAAAAATAAAATAAAATAAAATAAAAACACCCTTAACCAGAATCAAGTCCTAACATACCAGATCGCTTCAACTACCAAATCCATTAAGGGTATGACCTTGCCTTTTCAAAGCATACATGAGATCCATAACAGTGAGAAATGTTGGTTCGGAAAGTTCTAAAAGATGTTTGTTTGTTGTTTATTTCTTACTCGAATGAATGCTCAATCAATACACCATAGACTATTTATATAGCTTTGCTTTCTAGCCTAATAAGACTCTATTTACTCGAAAATAACTAATCCTAATCTAATCTAAGCTAGTTGACACAAATCAGGACTCAGGAGCCTGAGCCTGGCTGGCTGAGTTGCAGGCTTTAAGAGTGATTTTCCCGCCTAGAATGCCTCTAATTTCTAGACTTGTTTTCTCCTCTTCCTTGTAGGATTGCTCCTATTTCTTCCGGTCCAATTCCCGCTGAGAAACTCCCTCTGGTTGCCGACTTATAGGTGCTCGGAATCCATCCCTGCACCGACTCTGCTGCCTGGAATTTCGGTTGCTGCTGTTTCCTTGCTTCTTCCGTGCCTTTGCTGATCTATCGTGAGCCTTTCTTTGGTCCTTATCAATAGTTTACAACATCACAGATGACATTCTCCTCTAGTCTCCACATAGATAAGACCAATGGTACGATTGACCCCGCCATGTCTTGCCAGACGACAGATCGCAGGCCTCGTGATGCCCTGAATTTAGATTGTTTGAGCATCCTCAGGTGGAAGTCAATAGGATACGCGGCACGTCAACAGGAAGTAGCTGGAGACATTGAAAGTATCGAAGAAAGCAAGGTCAGGCATGAATTCCTTCCTTGATGGAACAGTGAAAACAAGGACGTCTTCAAGGTTTGGAAGCATAAAATTGTCGGACGCCAAGCAAAATGTTTTGGATGTGTTTGTAATTGATCTTCAAATCATTAAAACTTTGCAGAAAGAGGGGGCGGAATATTGAAATTGCAGTTAGGTAGGTGTCTTTCAGGAGGAGAAAAACAGTTAATCATGAGCAACATGTTGCTCATTTATGCATTCTTTCCTCATCTCCGGGGTAAAATAACGAGAGAGAAAAACAGAAGATAAATAATCGGTTGGATCTGCTCTCGTTGAGAGTCGAACTCAAGACCTCCCGCTTACTAAACGGGTGCTCTAACCAACTGAGCTACGAGAGCCTACCGAGTAGTTGTCTACCCCCAACTACTATCTTCCTGACAACACCTCAATTCGAGTCTCATCGTTAAATATGCATGCTAAATGCTACTAAATATATTTTATTTATGAGATATCTTTTTTGTTTATGTACTATTTATAACAAATTGTCTTAAAGAATAAATTGAAAATAGTTTTCAAATAAAAAAAAGGGAAATAAAAGATCATCTCATAAATAGAAATAATTTAATAATGTCATATTTACATGCATAGTTACGTAGAGACTTGATGGAAATTAGCTATTTAGTTAATTAGACAAGTTTAGGCAGTAAATGTTAATTGTCTTATTACATTTTCTAACTATTTATCAAGTATAGTGTCTCAAGAATTAAAATAAGTCATTTATATCCGAAAGTGATAAAATTCAAGATGAATTTCTTTTCCTCCGTAGTTTTCACCATGATATAGTTACACTTACACATTGACACTTTGAAAATAAAAATCCCAACATATTCCCTTCATTTAATGTATTGATATTAAAAATATTTTTTAAAAAATATATTTTTAAAATATTTTTTAGTAAAAAATATTTTAAAAATAAACTATTATCACAACACTAAATATTATCTTAAACTAAACAAAGAATAATCTTACCGTCTTAAAGAAAGAAAAAAACATGGTCCAATCAAACCCTATCCTAATGAAGTTACTTGCTTAGTAGGCGAGCAGGCTGTATTTATATATCATTTGATATTTGATGATGTAATAATAATAATTTTTTAATATATATTTTTATTTAAAAATATATTAAAATAATATGTTTTTGAAAAATTATTTTTAACTTCATTACATTAAAACAACAAAAAATTTATTAAAAATATAATTTTAAACACAAAAATATTTAAATTAGATATGAAGCTAAAAGGTATAGGGAAAATATTGCTTCCCCACACCTATTACAATTGTTTTTTTTTTTATTTTGACCCTTTTTTTATTGTTATTTGTTTTGAATTTAATCCTTATGTGATGTGTTTATGAGGAATTAAAGTTGATAATTTATTTTAATTTGTCTTATCTATGGTTATCGCAGTATAAAAAAATATCTCAATATCGGATCGGTATCAGGAAAATATCAATGTATTGTGGTATAGTCTATTTTTTAAAAACATTTAGTTAAATAAAAAATAATTTAAAAAAGGTTATTAAACTTTGTGAAATCAATGACCTGATTTGCTAGTTTGGTAAGGTAACCCTGATTGCTCCAGTTTGTGGATTTAAAAGGGTACCTTTTTTTTTCCTTTCTAATCGAACCCAATTATGTGATTATCTATTTTTCTTTTTATAACATAGTTAAAAATTAGTCTTGAAAAAAATATGTTATGAAATTTTTAAAAGTCCATGACTTGTTAATAGGCATGACAAGTTTAAGTTTTCTTTTTTTTTAATTTTTTTTAAATTCAGTTTTTAATTTTATCATTTGATATTGAATTGTTTGATAACTGAATTTTATAATTTATTTCGTTTTGCTTTTTATGAAGTTATCATAATTTTTTTAAAAGTATCAGTATTGGCTTGACGCTCGATTTTGCGATCGTCTATTTTTGTTATCATATAGTTAAATAAAAAACAGTTTAGAAAAAAAATAAGTTGTTAATCCCAATAGATTTCATTACCTAGCTTGCGAGTTTGATGTGTTGACTTGGGCTACCCAATTCACGAGTTTAACGAGTTTATCTATCAAAGTTAATATATTTTTTTTAGTTTCTGGTCCTTTATTTTTTTAATTGTTATTTTTATTTTGCTCTTCTTCAATATTAAAATAGAATTCATGATTTATTTTTTTCTATTTTTTATAGGGCTAATCTCAAATAAATATTTTTTTTAGAGTTGATACTCGATTTTGAAAGCATTCAATGTTATCATGAAATTATATAAAAATAATTTACAAAAACAAAAAAGTTATAAAACTCATTGAAGTCCATGATTCAAGTCGTAGGGTAATCGGATCAATCCAATTTGACATCGTCTTAATATAAAAAAATTATTGTTTTGAAGTTTTTTTAAAAACTATGCTATATTTTTATCAATCATCCAAGTTGTCTTCGATCCAGTTTAAATTGAATAATTTATTTTGGATTAGCTCTCACGCTGATTAATTTAAAACTTGAGTTAGGCAATAAATTAAATTGAAAAGTTTTAAAATCAATTTATTTAATTGATTTAATGATACTATCAAAAAAAAAAAATTATATTCTTATAAGATGTTTTTTTTTTAAAGGTGTTTGAAGCAGTGTTTTAAAATCTGGTCCGGCCTGGCGGATCGAACCGGGACCCGGCTGACCCGGGATTGGAACCGGGCTGATGAAAAGACCCGTTAGGGAATTGGCCTGGCAAAACCCGGTCGACCCGAGACCCGGTTGACCCGAGTAAACCCAACTGAGACCCGGCTACGGTTTTATATATATATATGTTCAACGACGTCGTTTTTAGCTTTAGCTTTTTAGTAAGCCTTATTAATTTTTGGCAAGCTTTCTGCCTCTCTCGCTCCCTCTCTCTCGCACACTCTCACAGTATCACTTAGGCAGCCAAGATTGCAAAAATAGGAAGAAACAATTTCTCAATCTTAACAATTCTATCTGTCACACTCCTTCCCATTCTCTCCCTCTCTTTCTCCACATATTCCCCAACAAATCATCGAATGTTAGTCCTCCTCAACGACTTGTCACTCAAATCTTCCCACCCAATCTTCTTCAATTCTCTCAAATCTCGTGGTTTCGATCTTGATTTCAAGCTTGCTGGTGACCCAAAACTCACCCTTCAACGTTATGGCCAGTACTTATATGATGACTAAATTCTCTTCTTTCCTTCAATCGAAAGTAAGTTGTTGAATCCAAACAAACTGTTGTTTGTTGTTATCAAGTTGTGATTTTTATGATTCAGTTTTTGTTTTGAGAAAATGGGTTTTGTTACGATTTTGTTTTTTTGGTTTTCTTGGAATAATTTGTAATTTGGGATTTTTTTTAGGATTTGGTGGTGCATTGGATTTAGCTCTAGCTACTGAATGTGAGGTTGATTTTGATGAGGTTGGTGTAAAATTTATGATGCATTGAATGTTTTTGTCATTTTATTTTATAAGAGTCTGCCATTGTCCATTGATGATTTGGCTTAAAAAAAAGAAAGCAGGTCCAGGCTTGAAAGCTCGCTGGAATAAGTTTATATAAAGCAGAGAATATAATTATTTTGTTTACCGAGTTTACATTATATTGTTGGATCCATTGCTTATTTGCCTTGGTTATTGATCAATGATCATAAAAGTTATTTTTTTGGGTTGACCTGGATTGGACCGGGTCAACCCATGTGACTTGTAACCCAGTTATTATACCGGGTTAATTACCGGGTCAAGTTTTAAATCTATGATTTGAAGGTAATTTTTTTTTTAAGGTATTTGATCCACGTTCCCCTATACTACGGTACAAAAAGAGAGGTCCATTTCTGCAATCCAACAAACCATCTAAGCCCATATTTGCAAACAAAACTTTCAATAAAGACAGACTGAAACACGTACAAGTGAGTTTGGTGAAGTGTTTCTCTGCTCTCTCTCTTGCAATTTCCTCTTCCTTTCCTTACCTCTCTCTTACTTCTCTTCTTCAACGTTCGTTTATCATCATAAAAACCACAACTTTTGATCGCAATACAGAGAAACGAATAAAAAAAATATGGCTTCTGATTCATGGGTTTCTCGCTTCTCAACTTCTTCAAGAAGATATCAGACTCGATCTGGTTTGTTTAATATCTTTCACTTCTTTTATAATGTTCATATTTTTATAAGAAATGTTGTGTGAAAGTGGTCTTTTTTGTTGGGCTTGTCGTGTTAGATCTGCATGAAGAGACTGAAGCAGAAGAGGATTTGAAAGCTGAGTACTTGTGTCCGTTTTGTGCTGAGGATTTTGATGTTGTTGGTCTCTTTTGCCACATCGATGAAGACCATCCTGTTGAAGCCAAAAATGGGGTATCATATTTTTATCATTTGCTCTTTTTTTTAAAAAATTTTCAACTTCTTTTGATGGATGTCGATTAAAAAGTTTAGTTCTTTAGTGTTAAACTGTGAAGGGTTGTGGTTAAATTTACGGGGTTAGTCCTTTAGTGTTAAATTGTGATTTTGGAAAAGGGGTTTTAGTTAAATTTACGGGGTTTGATTTTTAATGAGATTATTTGGTTAACTGTGAACTTGTCGCCTTGTTTTTTAGGACTTTAATTGTATCCTAGAGTACAAATTGGTCTCTTTTGTGCTTAACGCAATATTAGGTGCACTTTCCTAGTTACGTGTTGCTTGGAGACTGCTACTGAGATGATGTCTGAATTGTTTGTTTTCAGGTGTGTCCAGTTTGTGCTAAAAGGGTGGGGATGGACATTGTTAGTCACATTACTGGGCAGCATGGGAACTTCTTTAAGATATCCTTTTATCTCAAATTTGACTTAGTCACATTCAACGTTTTGGTTCAGATTTTTTGTATAATCTGGTTGTGTATGTGCAAGCGAACATGCATATTTATGTGGTTCAATGTTAATGGCAAGTGAACTAGGTTTTGTTGGTAGTTGAAAATCTTTCTAATGAATCTCTTGAGGTTCAAAGGAAATTTTCAACATCTTAGGGGGGGATCATGAATCACTTATCATGTTGGTACTTCTTTCCTTCTTTCATTTGCTTCCTGGGTTAGTGCTTCAACTTTGTTTTGAAAGCAGTCTTTTTTTGCGCTTTTATTCTTTTGAGTTGAGCAATCTAATCACATATCTATGACACCCTCCAGTTTATGCCCCTATTTATTTTATTTGTTTGTTAGTTTTTCTGTGGTCACAGTAGTCCATTGAGTTCCTTGACTGGAGATTACGTTCAGCGTAAGAGAAGATTGCGAAAGGGGGGAGCTAACTCTGCATTTTCTATATTGAGAAAAGAACTGCGAGAAGGAAGCTTACAATCCCTTCTCAGTGGATCTTCCTGCTTTGTTTCTTCCTCCAATACAGAACCTGATCCATTGCTTTCACCTTTCATATTTAATCCACCTGGTTTTGATGAAGCGCTGAATGCAAAACCTCTTTCTTCTGTTGAAGCAAGCTCAGTGAAGGGGAGTACAACTGAGGAGTTTCTAGAAAGGTATGATTACTCGCATCCTTTTCCCATTCAAGTCGCTGCATTTGATCTTAATTTATTAAAAGAAGCTTCTGTATTTTGGCCCCCAAGATATGAAATAAAGGTCTGCTTGTTTTTCTTGGTAAATCAGTTTGAATTTTTTAGCCGCTTCCCTGATCATTAATCTATCTTGGTAACAAGACCAAAAATAAGATTGACTATTGCAAATCTGCCTGGTTCCTATCACTTTGATGTTACTATTCTCTTAATGAATGTATAGTGTAAGGACATCTTCAAACACTAATAGGTAATGATGTATGGAGTTTGATGTTTTAGGATCAGTATGCAATTTGTATAGTTGTACGATTTTGGTGCTTTTTAGCTGGTTTAGATTCAGAAGATTGGTCTCCTCTGTTCATGAACAATTGAAGGTAAGGATGGAACTTTTGTAGAGCTGATGCCATGGAAAATCTTCTCTGTATGAATAGGTAATGATTTGTGGAGTTTGAGGTTTACTGACAGCCTAGAATTTGTGTCGACTATGTTTTAGGATCCTATACTCTGTTATTATGGTCTAAGAAGATTGAATCCAAAGATATTGAAGCTTGTATGGAACTGTTTCCATAGTTTGAGCAAGAAACTTGCGCTGTTAATGATCCTTTGGTCATTACCTGTACATGATATTCACCAATATAGTGTTGCTGGAGAAGATTATCACTCTGTCAGCAAGGTAGTTAAATGGAATAAATGCAACTTGAACCACGTAACCTGTACTTCATCTGCTACTGCTACCCTTTGAGGCTTTCTATCGTTGCCGGTATGTTGTGGAATTTTTCTTTTTTCAAGACTTCTAACATCAGTTTGGTGCCAACAGGAAAGTCCAACAGCCACATCTATCAGACAAGGACCAAGAGGAGAAATCCCGGAAATCAGAGTTTGTCCAAGGACTGTTGCTCTCTACCATTCTTGATGATGAGTTATGAGTGTGGGCGGTAACTGTGATGAATTGTTAATATAATGTTAGGAGTATGAGCAAAGTGAAGAGGAAAGCTGTTCAATTTGTGACACATGTTTGTATTAGATAGGTCCCATGAACTATATTATGTGCAACTATTTGTATTTACAGCTCATGTGCATAATGGAAAAAATAAATTTATAAGCCTACCTCTATACCTTATTTGCTTTGCTTTTCGCACAAATAATAATATTAGCTGATGTATACGCAACTGATGCACCATTTTTCTTCCCAGAGGAAATTGTTTGGTCAGTGGAACTGTACATGACATCTTGAATCCCATTTCGAGGTTACCATTTTTGGTTTTTGGTTCGACAAGTGTGTTGCAGACCGGACTCAATTTTTCTGTTAGCAATCATTTTCAGTGGTCAGTATAACTTAATTCCTGGAACTCTTTTTTTTTTTTTTAAATGATCCAACTTTGCTTATCTGTATATTCAATTTCTATTTTTCCACCTCACGATTTATCAAACTGCAGGTTTCCTTGACACGAGTGTGCCATGGAGATCTTCACTCAGCGTCTCCCCACCATTCCTCGTTATGTTCTGTGCATATGGTTAAAATAAGTGGTTATGTCAAAATGATTGGTGCCCATTTGTCCACCTAAACATTGTAAAAAGCAAAATGCCAACACCTTCGGAATCCCATCTAAAACTTATACTTGTTTGTACAGGATTCCATTCTTTTCAAGTTCACGTGTCTCTAGCACCATCATCCATCTATTGTGCCGTTTCTCCTCTCGGCAAACAGCAACTTGTAAACAAGGATTTCCTTATTCCTAGACGGTTATAGAAACAGACAAGAAGAGCCTCAAGGGTTGTTTAACAACCAGTGGTGGTATCTTATGTTTTTAAAAACAAGACAAAAACAACCTAGTTTTATGTAAAAACAGAAAATGCAACGAACGAATACCAAACGATACTTAGGTTGCCTCTTTTTGTCTGACAAAATGACAATAGCTGTTTTCGACTTCAGTTGAGCTATAGAAGGCTTAGAAGCATTTTCTTTTACAGTTATATACACTAGACGAGGGAGTTCACATCTTCAGATCAGCAAGAGAATCTTGGTTAAAGGAACACAGCATAAGTAAGATTCATATTTCAGAAACTGCTGCTACAAAACGTGTATTGAACATTCTACCTCAGAAACAACCATATACAAAAGTCAGTAGTTTTTATAGGACAACGTCATTAAACAGTTGCAAAAACTAAAGCTTTCAGGCCTGGAAAACTGTCCATAAGATCAAAACCACCATTTATGATCATAAGGCTCCTAATCTGCAATACCTCACATTAAAGCCAAAGCACCAAGATAATTATCAGAAAACTCCTTCAAGCGCATGCAAAAGGTTGCGAACAAGCAAAAAGTGGATCATTCTTGGACTTCGTCAAGGAGATGTGCTGGCATAGCCAGGACATGACACACTAGTCTGAGAATCCAGAAGAAACACCACTCCATACTACTCCATACAACATCAAAATAATGAAGGATATTTAGTATGAGCTGAAATTGGGGCTCTTACAGGACTGAAGGTGCCAGTTCTCTTTAATTACTCATTTATAAAGGAAACCTTTTCACCTTGGGCTTGTGTTGTGGGAAACAAAGAACCTGTAGTCAGGATGATTAACTCGCAAAAGCTTAAGCCAGTTGTCAGCAGCTCTTAGCAATGAACTGGCCTTTTGGCATTCATTGACTCCATTGGGATTCCAAAATGAAACTTTAAACTTATAGGAAGCAAGCCCAAATGTAGGCAAAGGTAGCTTGAGGGATATGTCAGAAAGGTGAAGCTGCCTAACAGTAGAGCCGTGAAGTTGCATCCTCTCACTGCTTTGACCTGTCCCAACAAGAAGAGCAACAAACACATAAGACTGCAGGCAGATATAAAAGCCCACCATGGACATACAAACATGCAAGTAAAGAGATGTACTTTGAATGGATGTTGACAGAGAATGATAGGTTAGAAAGCAGGCATCCAGATTCTGCAGTGTTGGACCCATGGGTATCCTATATATGGGATACCAAGCCACAGAAATCCAACTTGAGGGTGATAGATCACAACTCCTAAATGTCTTGAGTTCTGGAAACTGAGATGCAAGAACCAAAATCTGCAGGGATGCAAGACTATTGATGAACAAGGGGAAAACATAAACAAGGAAAAAAAACCCGCAAGCTCAAAATTTTAAGCCACTTAAAGACAATGAACCTGCCTGGTCAGCCAAAGGTTGGCGTGTAAATGGTGAAGCATGCTCCATGTATTGAAAAATAAGCCGACCTGGTGGATTGGAAATCTCGCATTCATCACTAGATGAACCCCTGAAGGGTTTATTTCTCAGAGAGAGTCTATTCAAACTCTTAATATTTGCATCTGTAACATTGAGCTGGTTCCAGGGCTGCCAAACACCATTGCTTGCTACTCTCTCTGCTCCATAGTCACTGCTACCATCACTACACGTGTCCCTGGATGACTCCGAATCGCTCTCCTCGCCAGGCCTTCTGTCAGAAGATGGAAGCAATGACAATGTAATGCAACAAGCATACTAGCCAACTGATAGGTAAAGCTAAATAATTTCAAACATCTAGACTGTTCACTTTACTTTATCATTCTTTCCATTGGAAGGACTACCAAAACTTGCTGCACTGCATAGGCCCAAGTACCAAAAGTAACAATCTAGCAGTACAATTTAAAATGGAAGTAGCCTGTCAGTACGGCTGGCAAATTCCTTTTTGCAGCAGCACAACATATTCAAGAAAATTATACTGTTACTTTCAGTCATACTTGCTATCTGGACCACTGAGAAACTTTTCATCATGATTAAACATAACAGTTTCAGAAAGCAAACGCTCCAGGAGGCAGTAAATGTACCTGTCTGGAACCACACTCAAGAAACTAGGAACACACAATAAAACTAACACAGAAATTCATATGGATAAAACTTATTCCTCCTCTTCCAACAGTCCTGCATAGTATCTCTGTGATTCATTCATGTCAGCTGAAGTAACAGTACATGGCCGAGCCATTCCAATGACGGATTACCTCTTGAAAGGTTAAATTTGGCATTTTCTGGAAAAAGTATACCAAGCATAAACTGTGAATTATTCAAGTAATCACTACTACCAGCAAACTAGTAGCTCAAAATTCTCCAAACAGTATTAACAATTATTTCTAGTCTTGCACTTGCAGCCACAAGGAAGCAGTCTTGGCCTCCCACATCCGGTATTAAAGTGACCATATTTGTATTAAGGGTTTTTAGGGTAGTGGCGACACCAAAAGATGATCATTTAAACCTTAGATAATTCTTAGGCGGGTGGCCCCAATAGACTTTGGATCCAACTTGACAAAGGAATATGGGCACAAGATATTACATCACACAGCCCTAGGATGCGGAATTTGCTTCTATTTTTCTGTTTAAGAAAATAGTCATTTTGTTTCTCAGAAAGTTGTTAAGAACAGACACCTAGCAAAAGGCAGGCAAAACAATCAACTACGAAATAAAGGTTAAAACCCCCCTCATCTTCATCTATCACAGTCCATGATCCATCTATCTATAATAGAAAGCACAAGGAGGAACTGACTGTGATATGGACCTAACCTAAGAATGTAATACACTGAAAATAAAAAAAATTACAGAAAACAAATAAGAAACCATAACTTCTCTCCAACAAAACAAGTTCGTAGAATTTGGCACCGTTTCTTAATTGGAATAATGACTTTGCGATTTGGATAAAACAGTCATCCACACAATGGCATATCCATCAAACTCTATATATTAAAAGGACAAACTAGCATCATCAAACGACAGATATCCATAGAAGCATATTGACAGCACTAGAAGTTTAAATCATCTAAAATGCGGATCTTCACCAAGAATACTACAAACCAATCACTGCCTTAATAAAAAGTCGATTCCATGCCTTCCAGTTTGTCCAAACCGTAAACAAAAAAAAAAAAAAATGAAACTAAGTAAGTCAGAAAATTAATCAATTACCTAAACTCGATGCATACAATTTGAATTTAAGATTACAATATTGCAGGGAGGTCATACATCCTAAGTTCACATCAATAAATCCATCAAAACCATGCCAAGATAGTTATTGAACTGGGCACATTAATAAAATGAAAAATATAACCAAATAAGAAGCCAAGAGAATGGCTCACCTCAGCCTTAGGGAGGGTTGTGATGGATCTAAATATATTTGAATGCCAGACAAATAGGGAACATAGTACTGCACAACAGTCTCGCTCCCATTCAACAGAAGAGGAACACCTGCCCCATATGCACTCCACTCTTTGAAAGATTCCCATAAATCCCCAAGCACAAAATAGAAGTTCTGGTGATGCTGCACTTCACATGTTCTCCATTCTCTAACACTCGTCTATACAACCCACAAACACCACCATTAAAAGAACATGCATATCCTACTAAAAAATAAAGACATTCAACTCATTTTCAATCTAAAGCAAACTCAATAACAGCGAAAACAATTTTCCCAAAGATTCATCTAAAATCAAAACCATAACAATTATTACTTGGAAACAAAATTAAACATTTTCAACAATTGTTTCTAGAGTAATAAACTGAATTCTAAACCCTAAACCTTTAGAATTTAAGACCTTCAATCAATAATAACACCTATAAAACAACACATGTCATTAAACAAACAACATAGTAAATCAAATTGAAAAAAAAGAGCTAATTAATTGTCCAATGAAGTCGTTTATAATGAAGACCCTGATTAATTATCGATGATTCCGTTCAAAATTAAAAAGTGTCAACAATCATTGGCTTGATTAATTAACTCAAGTCATAACCCTACATTATCCCAATTTAATTAACTAATTAAAAACCCTAATCTAATCCATTAAATTAGTCATGTTATTCACAATTTAAAACCTTAAACAAATATTAAGGCAAATTAGGCAGCAAAATTAAAAAAAAAACCCACACAGTAAAAAGCATAAAAACCTAAACTTTATTACAAAAAACCAAAAATCAACAAAAACCCATAAAAGTCTCATTAATTACCTTGGGCAGAAACTGAGCAGGTACAACTGGAGTGGTATACTCCAAGAATCGATCCAAATTCGTTGAGTTACTCTCGGGCCCAACCCGACCTGAGACAGAACAATTTGACCCGCATTGATCGGATTCCTTCCTCTTCTCAATCTCCACTGTTGAATTCTTCGAGATCGATGGCTTCTGCTGTTGCTGCTGCTGCTTCAGTTGCTGTAATTGTTGCTGTTTTCGGATCCCGGGTGAAACATAGAACCGATTCTCTCCACGGTTTCGAGCAATTGAAACACCACCGGAGCCTGACATTGTATGAAGCTGAAAACAAAAGAAAAAACAAAGAAAGCTTTTGGGGTTTTTATGTTTTAGAAACAAAGTTGAACTAGATATTTATTGCTTGTGTGCTTTTTTTGCTTCAGATTTTAATTTGTGCGTGTGACTGTGAAATAGGCAAATCAATATGAGAGAGGGACGAGAAGACTCGAGAGATTTTTTTTTTCTTTTCTCTTTTACGTGTTGGTCTAGGGGTGTCGGATAATAAATTACATCATGCCCTTTTCAAATAGTTTTTTTATTTGAAAATATAATAAAATAATTTTTTTTATTTTTTATATCAACATTTTAAAATTATCAAAAACACTAAAAATAAATAGTAATTTAATATTTTTTTAAGTTAAAATTATTTTAAAAAATAACAGTAAAAACTATAACAAACATTTTTTAATATTCATAAAATTTATTACTACTAGTACTATTATTTACATCTCAAGTAAAAAGCAAAGTTAAAATAGTAATTTTATTATCATCATTATTATTTTACTTGATGATAAAAGTCATGTGGTCATAGTAATTTTCATTATTTATTGGACTGAATTAGTCAAATTTTAAAAAACTTTTAATTTGAGTATCGAACAATTTTTTTACTCTTTTGAGTCTAATTTAACACCTCATCATATATTTTTTTTAATAAAAGATTGAATTAGAAGACATAGAATTAAAATGCAAAAGACTAGTAAAATAAATGGTATCTTAGAATTTTATTTGACAAGTTTTTAGTCCTACACTTTATTCATTTGACAAGTTTCTAATTTCCACTATTCATTGGATTGGAATAGTAAATTTTTTTAAAACTTTCAATTTGATTATTGAAATTTTTTTCACTCTTTTGAGTCTAATTTAGCTCTTAATTGTATTTTTTTTATAAAGGGTTAAATTAAAAGACAGAAAAATAAAATACAAAAGGCAAGTAAAATAAATGATGTCTTAAAAATGATGTTTTAGAATTTTGTTTGACAAGTTTTTAATACTAAACTTCATTTCACTCGTTTTTCATTTTTTTTTTGTGAGAAGAGAGAGAAAGACTCGTCAGATTCTAGCATAGAGAGATAAATTCATTGTTGATGATGATTCCAACCATTAGATATAGTTAATTTTGGTGTCAATATTTTTCATTTCATGAGGGGAGTTTGATATAGGTGTTTTTTTTACTTCTCCTTGCTCGAGAAGATAGATTTGATCGCAGAAACATTTTGACTTCAGGTTAATTTTGATTTTTTAAATTATTTTTTTGTGGAAATAAATAGATTCATCAAGGTGTTTATAATGTTTTTGATAAAAAAAATAAGTTAAAAAATAAGTTTTAAATTAAAAAAAATCAAATCCTTGATTTTTTGATGTCCAGGAGTCGTTGGAATATGTAGAAAACAAACAATGTGTTGTCTATTGTCTTTGAAAAAAAGAAATGGGGGTGGATTGTCGCCCATTAAGAAATAATAATAACTTTTTTAGAAAATACATTACCAATATCTAAATATTATTTTTTGCTCTCAATTTCCCCCCTACTACATGCAAAGCGTCGGAGTGCATACCATTGAGTAGTGCATACCAATGAACTATTTTGGATGAATTTGTATATTAAATTCTTGTTAAAAAATGTTAAGGATAGACTGTACCCTCTCTCTCTCTCTCTAATATATATATATATATATATATATATATATATATATATATATATATTAGTATTATAGTT
>Ga0325404_1001965_pt1 | contig 21865 bp, 11 predicted proteins | sample PopdelMetagenome_18_FD_205664 | JGI IMG/M metagenome (GOLD analysis project Ga0325404, IMG submission 205664) | Populus deltoides microbial communities from Bellville, Georgia, United States - Xylem-Control-R1 | ecosystem: Host-associated > Plants > Phyllosphere > Stem > Wood/Secondary xylem...
TTGATCCATCAAATTTGACAAGGTTAGTTCTATTTAAAACTCGACTGGGTTAGGTCTAAAACTAAGCATATGAATGAATTGATTCACCAAGTTTAATAACATTATTGTTGAACGTAGGAGAAATTAAATTATAGTATAGAATGAGAGGAGGGTCGCATTTCCCATGTACATGTGTACACACTGTAAAGGGAGAAAAGAAAAGTTGATGGAAAGATGGGAGGATGATAGGTGTCCTGACCCCATGAGATTTTGAGCCGTTAACCATTCTTTCAACAAATAAGAACATTCATGCCTCTTGGTTCTTATTTTTTATATATATAATTGTGGATGCTTAGAACAACTTACGTGTATTTTAATTAATTTTTTAAAGTTTTAAAATTAATGATAATGTAAATTTTTAGTGATTTTAAGATTTGTAATATATACTCAAACTGATAATATTTAAAAAATAAATTTAAAAATCTAATTAGTTAAACTACACACTTCATAATTATACAATTTCAAATCTCTTAACACCGTGGAATACCTAAATCGCTTCTTGGTCTTCCTAATGGTCATGCATTGTATAACATATAAAAACATAAATATATATATAAAAAAACATGTTTTATTGAAGAGATATTCATAAAATGTTTGGAGATTTAAAGTGAATTTTTATATTTTTAAACCAGAAAATACAGGAAAATATGTTTTTTTTATTCTCATACTATCTGTGTCAGTAATCTAACTGGATTTTTGATAGATAGACAAATAATACTAATATCCTTAAACTATAATTCCCTCCCTTTAAAATGCTTTCCTTTGCATGTGTGCACCATTAAGGCCAGGCAAGCCTGGCATTGATTAGAGAGAGAGAGAGAGAGAGAGAGTTTCAATAGTACATGGGGTCTTATCTGCTATAATTACCTTTTGTTTTTTTGGCTGCTAAGATTCCAATTAGGTTGGTATAAGCAATTTTCAAACAGACTTTCAATGCCATATCAGGAAACTTTATATCAGGTAGTTGTACGCATGACACAAGCGTACAACTCTTCCAAGCACGCAATATAAAGGAAGCTATCAGTAACAAGTCAAGAAGCAGCTTCTTCTGGACACAGTTTTTTTTTTTAAGTTTAGGGACTTGCAGCTCTTCCTTCTCTCATGATTCAACAAATCTTGTGGGCAGCGTCTGATTATTGTTTGGGATAAAAAAAAAATAACAGAGATGACATGTTTCTCGAGGAGAAAACTCACTCCAAAATTATAATAAAAATATATTTATTTTTGTCTGTGTTTCTTGTTATGAAATAGCAACCAAAACGTAACTCGATGAATCAAAAGATAAGAGCACAGTAATGAGCTAAATAATTGCCCCAGTGAATGGAACGTCCAGCTTGAGAGGGACCTCCATTTCGAGAGTGGCCCAGGGATTGCTTTACGCTGCTAAATTCTCTGCTATAACCTGGCAATCTACCTGGTCAGCAGATAAAGTGTTAATAAAAGAGCAAGATGGCTCCGACAGCATACATCAAAGGAAGGTTTCAATTAGCACAAGTTTCCACATTAAAAGTTACGTAGGTTTCCACCAATGTTGAATGTCAGCTTAGCTGAATCTGTTTAGCTTTTGAATCGTTTAAAGTTCCCACCATATATGATGACTATAAAGTAATATACACTAAACCCTCCAGAAAAAAAGAGAAAAAAACATCGGATTGCTCAGCCCACTAGATAAAGGCGTTATTGGTTCGTCCAATCGCAGAAAAAAGATGGAAAAGATACAAAGATTAAGCATTGCCTAAAAAATTGAGCGTCATCACATTACTAGTAATTGATTTGATTGCATGCCAATATATATGCTGCAAATGCTCTTGGCTAGCATGCTGAAAGACTGGCGTCACGCACAATTTTACAGGGAAAGCACGTTATTACCACCAGCGGTGTGGAAAATTTCTCCAATGGTTATGATAAAAACTAGTATTCAATCTAAATACCACAACGATGATTCACTGGTTCTTATAATTGTTAAAACTCTTGCCAACATGCAGCCATTGAGTGAGCAAAATTCCAGTAAGAATCCATGAAAGAACAGGGGAGCCTCGTCGAGCAGAAACTCGTGTGGCAGCTGACTCCTGTTGACAATGTTCAGCTGATAAGTTTTTTCAACGCTGCTTCAGCACGCTGCTCAAATTTTGGTAGGGCCCATTCATGCTGAATTATGTCAAGGCCGTCTTTCTCAGCACTCAAGGTCTGAGGAGAACGCAAATAGACAAGATTACAAGTCAATAGTTTTTGCTCAACATTATACATACAAATGGCATTTATCGAGTTAAGAACATGAAAGAGAAGTTATACAGTCCTAAATTCTCTCTAACCACATCTCATACTGCAACCATACATTTAACTGATTACAAAGCAAGGCCAGTGAACATCTTGCCAAATAAATTTAATTTAGATCTTATAAAGTACAAATCAACCCCAACAATTCCAATCCCTTTGGAAAATGTAATGCTATATTCACACCTTTCCAGATTTGCCAATTCTGGTCTAAATTTCAACCAGCAAAAACAGGGTCAACTGTCTGTCAGGGTCCCATTGGAAAGATTCTCACTAGTTACAAATCAAACCCCTAAACGTGCAAGAGACATTTCTAAAGCAGTGAAGAAAAGCAAGCCAATGCTGCTCAGAAAAGTTAGTGATTATGTTGACATGCTTAGCAAATTTAAAACGAACTAAAGTAAGCTTCATGAAAAGCCCCACATGCCTAATCATGCATACCTATGACCCAAACTTAGAAGTAGCATAACAGCTGCCACATGAAGAGCAAAAGATTGACCAGGGCAGCAAAATGATGGCAGCAGCCAAAAGAGAGGCTAGCCAAATGTGAAAGGAAAGAGACATAATCTTGTTCCCCACCCTTTCTCCTGAATCAAGCAAGGCCTAACTGTACAATGGACCTCATATTATTATTAAGTTGCCAGACATGCATTAATCCACAGCTGACCAAAACCAACCTGACATGGCAAACCTAGGACCAGTACTGAGTAAATTAAGCAGGCCAGAGGCAACCTCTAGGCTGTCATCTTTATTTCTCACTGACTTAAAGATTCCTACCTGCAATATTCCTTTTTACAATCCATCAATCAAATCAATCTAATCAAATCAGTCTAATCAACCTCTAGGCTGTCATCTCTATTACTCACTTAGAGCTTTATTATTTGAAGGAACATTTGATAACAAAACGAGCTCTATAGACCACTAATCTCTTGGTAGATGAAATTTACATATTTATCACAAAATATGAATCAATTTCAAGTGCCTATTGAAACCTTTAAATAGACACGATGTCAATGATAGGAGGACTTCCTTTGCCCCCAAACCATTTGATAACAGGGGCTAAATATTGGCTTTTCCCAGAAGGGAAAAACATAAGGAGAAAAAAGGCAAGCTGCATAACAGACAGTTTAGCTAACTGGAACACAAAAGGTGCTATTAATGACTCAATATGATAGGCAAAGCCTGCAGCTGATATAACATGACAAGGTGCTATTAATGACTCAGACATCATATGGTATTACAGACAACGCTGACAACAGGCAAGACACATTGAAGAATCCACCCCTGTACCAGTTACCTAAACACCAGCACCAGCGCTCGCGGAGAGTCTATATGGAAGTGATCTACTTCTAATGAGTCCTTCAAACCCCATCAAGAACTCATAAAAAGACTTGATGGTCTTGCTTAGTTGGTACTTGATAAACACTTGTTGCCTCCAGCACCAAATCACCGGTTCAAATTTTAGATGTACTTATAAATGTTTGAACTCTCCAACTTGCTTATGGTCAAACAGTTTCTTAATTTCTTTTACTCATTGAAATAATAAGACTTACATGCAGTAGTTAAGATGGTCCAACTAGCATTTCAAACAGGACAGCTTGATTCAACTCTCAACCATATATCTATTCAGATCTGAGGTGCTAGTAAAACCACTGAATCTAAAGATTTTGTGCATGACAGAATTATAAAGATGTATCATTCCTTTGATTCTTTCTATACAGTGATAGTAGCACAATTAAATAAACAGTTGCTACTTAACTAAAAAGCTGTGGTGTCCCAGTGGCAGGGGCACAACCTTGGCTCAAAGTTAGATTTAGGACAGTAAAATAGAAACCAGCAAATCAACATACAGTAGAATAATAAGACTTACATGCAGTAGTTAAGATGGTCCAACTAGCATTTCAAACAGGACAGCTTGATTCAACTCTCAACCATATATCTATTCAGATCTGAGGTGCTAGTAAAACCACTGAATCTAAAGATTTTGTGCATGACAGAATTATAAAGATGTATCATTCCTTTGATTCTTTCTATACAGTGATAGTAGCACAATTAAATAAACAGTTGCTACTTAACTAAAAAGCTGTGGTGTCCCAGTGGCAGGGGCACAACCTTGGCTCAAAGTTAGATTTAGGACAGTAAAATAGAAACCAGCAAATCAACATACAAAGGGATTTCTTTGACTAATAACAGTCATATTGCAATTGATGTATCAAGGACGTTATTAATAACTAAATCTGTTCTAGAAGATCATGTGCATCAGTTTAAATTCTTCAAGCTAAAATGCTCAATAGAGAACCAGTTAAGTTTGTACCTTTGTTGGATCCATACCAAAACCACTCATTTGCATCATACGCTGTGTATCATCCATGGCTGCATTATAAATATCATATTTGAGCATCTAGAGAGAGTAAATCCAGAAATCCTAAAGTATGCAAAACTCTAATCCATGCTTCTAGATTCTTGCACCAACGATTTAGCAAGAGAAGCAAGCAGCATGCAGATTCTCAGTCAAAATAGATATAACCATGAAAATTTATAAAATAATACTAACCATTTTCTTCACCCAGAATGAGACTAAATAAACCCCTTAATCCAAACAAATTAAGGAAATACCTGCAAAAGAAAGCGATTGTGGATAATTAGAGTTATTAAACTAGGCAAATGTCCAGAAATTCTCTAGAAAAAGCTTTTCAACAGTTCTTTTGAAGTACAACTTCTCATTCAAAAATGCGGACATACCATGACCGACTGCTGACATAGCTAACATCCACTGTGCTCAAATCAATCCCATTTTGCAACATTGATCTGAATCTCTGAGTCAGTGGAAACGGTATCTTGGCTGCAGGGAATAAGAGATCATTAACAAAGTCGTAAAGATCAAATCGAGTACAAATTTAAGATCGAAAAAGGTTATATATTATCTATATAAGAGTATTAAATGTACAGATAAGCCATAGTAAGGTATCAAGGACATAAAACATAGTTTATGAATCAAAAGGCTAAAAACAGTGAAAAAAAGAAAGAAAGAAAACTAACCTGCAACAAATCCAGAGAAGAAAAAGTTGACCCATGCAAAGGTAAGGGTCTGGCCAGCAGGAAAAAATAAGAAACCACCAAGTCAATTATCTTGTTTGAATACAAATGTCAGAGAACGACAAAAAGCTATTGAACAGTTAGTACCTGGGGTATAATCATAGAAAGGTTTTTCTTCATCATATCCATGGCCATATTTGGGTCGGAGAACATTTGTGCTTGTGGATTTTGACCTTGGCCCTTAGGAACATGCAATAATCCATTTTCCTAATAAAAAAGAATAAACTTTCAATTTAGCATCTGACCTTCTAAAAATGAAAACTTCAAGCTAGCATCAGGATTATGCACCCTAAGTAAAGCTCCGACATATCAAAACTGAGGAGCACAAACAAAGTATGGCAACCTGGCATATATCAAAAACCCATCTAACTCCTTATAAAAATCAGTATGAATCATGTCAAAACTATTTGGAAATTTAAGAAAATATATTTCAAGTTTACCATCAATCAGAATTTCAGCTTCAACCAACTTTAAGAAATACACCACAACTAACCACAGAATCCACTGAATCCCAGGTCTCTTTTACAATTACAATAGCATAAAATTAGCCACAAAGCATAACCAATTTAGATACTTCCACAAATAATAAACAAATCCAACATTCAATCACCCAAAATCAAACAAGCCAAAAACAATAAAAATAAATCAAAACCTCATTGCTAAAATAAGCCCTTCGTGCTCGAAAAGACTTGGAAGGTATAAAGTTAGCTCCAGCTCGCAAGTTCCTAGCTCTTATAACAACTTGCCTGCAACAAAATCACAAAAAGAAACAAACTTTAACACTAATCAAGATTTTCGTTGTTTTTCAATAACGTACAAAAATAAATCGCCGAAACCATCGAAAATCACAAAAATAAACAGAATTTAGCACTAAACAGAGAATTCATGACATGGGTTTTCAATAACTAGCAAAAATACACCAAAACCAGCACAAAAAACAATATAAATCCCAAAAAGAGACAAACTTTAGCACTTAACAGAGATTCTGTGACCTGGGTTTTTGATAGCTTACCCTTCTCTAACAACTTTAGCATCTGGGTTTTGCTGAGATCGCATAAGCTTTGAAACAAAGTAACGAAGAATCCCAATAAGAATCATCACCACTGTTAATGGGATCAGTACCCAATCTCTTATAGCTGTGTCTAACACTAGATCTTCTGCCATTGATTTGTTGATTGGACCACACCAAAACCAGAAACAAAAATTTGATCTCTAGAGTGATTAATGTTGTCTTTGTTCTTTGGTTCTGGTCTCTGTGTATTTATCAGTTTGGTTTTTATCGAAGGTGAAGGGATGTGAGTGTCTTTGTGGGAATAGATTCGTGGTATTTCTGTCTTTCACTATAGTTGAGACGTTAAAACGCAGAGTTTTCAGTTTTGATTAGATGACAAATTATAAATTGCCACGTGTATAGTTTCAGGTGTGTTTAGTTACGAAAACATTTTATTTCTTTTTTCTTTTATTTTTTTAATTTCTATTTTTCAATGAAAATTAGAAAACAAATTCATTTGTTAAAAATAAAGATAAATTTCTCACTTAAAAAATAATACATTAAAATTACAATTATTTTTCTTATAAAATCAAATTCACATGATTTTTCCCTATTTTTTTTTATCTTAATTGATAGCTTTTATGATAAGATTAAGCTAAAGATAAAAAGGTTAAAAGCTTTATAAAACAATCTTTCTAATCCCCTTAGATTTCTTCTCAAGATAGAATCATCATCGTTAGTTTCTTTATTACATCAGGAGATTAATTTCTTCCTTCAGCTTGCATCCAGCTTTTTATCTTCAAAAAAATATTATTTGACTTGACATTTTACATAAAAATTATAGTCTTGAATATGTAGATGATTTTGAACTTTTAAATTGCATGATTTTAATATCTAAGACATAAAATATGCTCGTTTGAATATGTAATGTGAAAGCATAGAATTCTGCTATAAATAGAATTTCGATCCGGTTTTGCAGGTCTAATTAAATTTATTTTGAAGAATTTTGAATAACTTTTAAAACTAGTTTTTCAATTTTCTGGATGGAAGAATATTGAATTTTAAGATGAAGTTCCAATTTTTCTTTTTAGTTTTTGAAGAAATTAGAATATCACTCTTGTATATTATCTATCTTGGTTTGGTTTGTTTTTGGGTAATAGTGTTTGATTACCTTTGGAATTGGGCTCATGGTATTGAGATCTTCTCATAAGATTTATACAATCCAAAAGGATGGGAAACAAATTACAAATGTAAAGTTTAGAATGCTTATGTTTTCAGCATGGATACAATGATCAATATGATGAGCAAATTAATTAATAATTTTTTTTTTACTTATTTTCATGTTTATAAATGATATAAGAGACATTAGCTTTATAACAATATATCTATGAAAGAGAGCAATCAGACCATGATTATCAGAAATTCTATCATTATTATATTTAAGGGCAGAGCTAGGATAATTTTACTAATTTTGGTCCTAAAATTTAAGGTTGTTCTTCTTCTAAGAAGGCATATGATTAATGGGTTTTTTTCTTTTGCAGGGGCCTGAGCCCCACTTGCCACCCTGTCTCCACCCCTGACTATAGCAATGATCAAATTCCATCCCAAAGAATGTGATCATGCTAATGAGGTTTTTCAATGCTGACGAGCTTATTTGCCACAACAATGTCGATAAGTCCATGAGCAACCTTATATACTCAATGGCACCATCTCCAGAATTCTTTAAAATGATTGCTTCTAAATCTCTCAACATATCACATGAATAGTAGTAGCTATAAAGCCTCGATTTTGCAATCAACTAGTCTCACAACAACACATAATTGATAGTTACAATTGGTTCCTACTATGCACAAGTCTCCTTGGGTGAGCCTTCTGTCCAGCTTTACAAGAACGCCAAGAAAATCTGTGGTTGTCTTCTCCAGCTTTCCTTCATCACCCATATGTCAATGTTTCCAATGACACGAGTAGAATTTAAGCGAAGGCATTGTCCAGGGCGCCCAAATTCCTGTTGGAACAAGCAGAACCTTCTAAAATAGGCAGTGGCACCGTACAAAACTCTTCTCTTCGGACATTAAATTCAATGATACTCGATTCATGCCTTCTCCATAAAATGTGTTTGGTTGATTGATGAAGATAAAAATAGAAAATAAATTAATTTTAGAAAATTTTTTTAGTGAGTTTCAGTTATTTCAGAACAGGAAAACATATCTCCTTTATCTTCATTATCTTGTTTTTTCTGTCTCGAGATAGTCAACAAATGCTACCTAAGGGAGTCATCGTTGGCCGAATCATGTCCAAATGCATTCATATTCAACTTTAACAGAGTCAATAGGTGTGAGAGGGATGTCAAATTTCTTGGTTAAAGGGTTCCACAATGCAATCTTGGGTAATGTTTCCCAGATCGTTTGTGTAGGCTGTATTTGTCTGGCTGTTGACGAACGCCAAGCAAACCATTGCAAGAGCCCAATATTCTGGTCCTACACTCTGTAGGGCTTTGAGTTTTATGGTTTGGCAACGAGAACCAAGGGCAGCATAATAGACCTTTCCATCCTGAAGAATGAGGTGAGTTCAGTGTTGTTAATGACAGATTTTCTAAGGTGAAATTTGGCGAAACATTCACTCTCGATCACCGAACACTATGGTTTGGATACACAGCCTGAAACGTAGGAGAATCTTCACAAGTAGCCAGCATAGTAAGTGAGCACGCGGTTATGTCCTCAGGGAAATTCATCACGGCTTTGATTGAAGAAACCAAAAAGGAGCGAAGATGTTACAAGGGCGTGAACATCAGGATCAATATAATAGAAAAGAAAATGTTCATTTAGAGACAAAACATCAAACACCTGGCGGGCACGCATAGTGGCGAAAACCGGCTCACCATTAAAAAATAAAGAACACTTGATTTTCCACTCACATTGTCGCTGCGGCTGATACTTCGGTTCACCAGGCTTGGAACATAAGTATAGGAGGAACAAGCCATTTATTTCACACGTTCATGCCAAATACGGCATACAAAATAACGTTTATTCTAGACGGCACTCTGAAAACTTTGTCATCATTATGCTTCGAGTATGCCAATGCGGCAGATTTGTAATATGGTATACTGAATAACGTTTTTCAAGCAAGAATAACTTAACCCATGAATCCTTAATTCCATATCCCTTCATCATCAACATATCAATGATACTAATGCTGTAACGAGATTAAATTCATTAGGGATATGTTAACAAAAACAATGCTGGAACGACAAAATGGGCAGTGGCAGCTCGTGGAACAATATTGAAATCGACAAGATTGATGAGATCGGTAGCGTCGATAGAATCAACAGTAGGGGCCGGGCAAACAATAAATATGGATGATGGACAGTCCAAGATTTGACAAAAACACTACCGGCATGAATGGTAGCATGCATTGGTAATGGCAATGTGTATGGGCATTGACAAATTCAGCAGCAGTGTCTATCTAGTTGGTGGTAGTTTTTGACAGTTTCTTGTGTGGGGAGAAATGGCCAGAACAGAGAGACATGTGTCTTGAATTATGCTGGAACTTATGAACAGTTTCCTATTTAACTTCCATTATGTTTTGTAATATGTAGGCTATAAATATTAATGTGTAGCATGCAATCAGAATGTGCATAGAACACAAGATGGACATTGTGTATTTCTTTTTGTTGAGAGTTAATGAAAGGTTGAGAGTTTCCCTGTAATCTATTGTGTTTGAGTTTATGGATTCTGTTGTTTATATGCATTTGTGTATTTTGCTTGCTTTCAACATTTAAAGAGTGTGGGAAGCCTTTTAGGTTTGGGAGACAAACTAATTATAGGTAAACACAAGTGAATCGATGAGTGAAAGAGCTAAGTCTAGTGGGATTAAATTGCTGCATAGAGGCTAAAAATCTTGATGAGAAAATTGACAGAGTGACAAATGCCATGGTTATTATAATTAATCGAAGCTAAGCTGAGGCATTGTCCCAGGAAATCAAAAGTTTTGCAGAAACGAGCAGCAATAACTAGGAAGGCATTGTCATAATGAAAAATTATTCTATATGAATAGCAAATGCAACAATATTTGTGATGGATTAACATTTTTTTTTTGTTTTTACTGACTTTTCCCTTCTAAGAATACGTTTGGGAACGCGGTGCAAAAGGCGTTCCCAAAAAATTAATTTTTTTTTTGCTAAAATTTAATATGTTTTGTATGTTTTGGATCGTTTTGATATACTGATGTCAAAAATAATTTTTAAAAATTAAAAAAAATCATTAGCATACATTTCGGCACGAAAAATTATTTAAAAAGCAATCACAACTACACTGCCAAACTAGTTCTAAATAAATAAACAAAGTTTACAACTCGTCACCTCTAGACCCAGCCAAATGTTTAGCCCAAATATGTGAGTTTAGCAAACTGCTAAACCTACCATCTATAATCTCAACCAAGCACTAAGCCTAGACATTTATGGATCTAACATGTCGTCAGACTCATCATCTCCGAGCTTAGCTAATTGCTGGGCCCAGGCTAGCTTATATGGGTTTAGCAAACTATCAAACCTACAATTAAAGATATTTTACTATGATAAGTCATAGATATTTAACTCTGATGAATCTAAGATATTTTAGCTTAAGAAGTTAGATATACTTTATCCTAAGAAGTCAGAGATATTTTATCATGACTAGACAGAGATATTTGACTAATATGTGAACCTTTTTCCTTTCCATGAACGAAGGGACCTCAGGAGCTATGAAAGAAACCAATGTAACCTCCATTGGTCAAGTTCAATTCTTCTCTACTTTGAAGTGTAACTCTCTCTCTCTCTCTCTCTCTCTCTATATATATATATATATATATATATATATATATATAAGCCTTCCTTATAAAAGAGAATTGTTTTTTTCTCTTATATGATATTGACTTAATCATCAGAAAGTTCCCAAACTCAAATAATAAGGGGACCTTTTGCAGATGTTGAGCATAATCCATTAGCCATTTAATCAAGAAAAGATGGACCAGATTACTAGAATTATGAGATTAATAATCTTATACTAGGTCTCGGCTTGGCCTTCAAGCCCATGGAATAGAATCAGATTTCATTATTGGTGTTGTTTATAGGAACATGATAAAAAAAAAAAGCCATCGATCTCTTTTTCAGGAGCCATGCCGTTATCATTCCTAATTATCATTAGATTTAGAGTCTCGAGGTTTTGTAAGATTTTTAACAAGTATTAACAAGATGTTGGTTCAAATCGTATTACTTTGGGAGTTATTACAAACCAGCGGCTTCATTGCCATTATCACCCCTAAATTACTATCAAAGTTGGAACTCGGAACTTTGAGATTTTGAAAAAACTTAAAATGGATACCAACATAGTGTTAATTCAATCCATATAACTTTAGGAGTTATTGCTAACCAAGAACTTCTAATAAGTATGCAGACTTGATAGGGTAAATGATCCCTAAGTAGGGGGATACTTTCTCTTTCATTAGTCATATTTTCACAATAACCGAATGAATTATGTTTATTTAGAAAGAATCCTTTTGACAATTGCCAGACAACCTTCATCATCTCCATGAAAACCAAATATGATTCTTAGGACTTCTAATAAGTTTGCAGACTCGACATGGTAAATGATTCTTAAGTAAAGGGATACCTTTTCTTTCATTAGTCATATTTTCACAATAACTGAATGAACTATGTTTATTTAGAAAGAATCCTTTTGATGATTGCCCAGACAACTTTCATCATCTCTATGAAAACCAAATATGATTCTTCCCCTTGCATTAACAACCAATGAAAAGCATCCCGAACTAGCACATAGCACATAAGGTTGTTGCTTGTAGTGCCCCATACCATCCTTGTCAAATATGTAGGGGTTCTTGAGAACACATCAATGATATCAAAGAACTAGAAGCTAGTATTGTGACTTGTAAAAGCAATGATATACCAACCAAATAAGATGAGTACAAATAATGAAAGAAAGCAGGTAATGCTAGCAAGGCGCAAGTCAAGTGGCAGAAACGTGTGGGGGTAAGTGGGTGGTTCAAGTCCAAGAAAGTGGAACTTAAAATGTTGTATAATCTGAAAAGTGGAGATAAAGCTTTGGAAGATAATTTTGAAGCTAAGAAAGCCAAGAACGATCCGAAGTCCCTAAAAAAATTTGAAGGCATGAAAAACTCTAAAACTTGATATGAGTTCTCTATAGTTTAGGATTTTAATTTTTAAGGCATGAAAAACTCTAGATTTCTACCTTTTGCTATATGCTGCGTCATTTATGGTTTGACACCAAGGACCGATGGTAACAGAGAGGACCTCTTAATCTTCGTTAATAGAGATAAATAGTTCTGTCGTGCTGCTGTTAAGGACATAGTTGCTGTCAAACTTGCTGAGGTGAAATTGGATGAAAATTTTGCTGTCAAACTCTTGACAGGTAAGTGGTATGACACGAGAGCAAGCATATCCTCTGGTAGACTCATAATGGTTTCGATCGATTTGATTCCGTGTTTGTGTGTATCAAGGTTTTTAATTTAATGTTTTGTTTCTCGAGAACAAGAGAAGGGAAGCTTGCCTTTTAAATGGGGCGAGTTTTCCTTAACTTCCTTCGAGGCTGGATTTTGTATACTAGTACTGTATGTGTATCCATGTTGTATTTTATTTTATTGCTTATCGCTTGATTTCTTGATTGAATGTTTAATACTTCCTTGGTTATTTATATAGTCTTAAATCTCAGCATAACAAGGATTCTACTTGCTAGAAAATAAAATAATCCTAATCTAATCCAAGATAGTTGTAACACTCAGAAGTCAGAAGTCAGAAGTCCGCGATTCAGAGACCTAGTTCTGCCAAGTTTGGTTGCTGTCTTCAAGGCTGTTGCGGCCACATATAATACCTCTCCAGATCCCTCCCGCGAGGACTTCCAGCACCGACTTACTGCTGCGAACTTCCTCCTGCTGGATTAGTCTTTGCTTCTGTTTCCTCTTGATTTTTGCTGCTGCCTTCTGCCGTAGCTTCTCCTGACTGGTTCAGTGGTTCTCATAAGAAGCACAGCACTCTCCTATTTTCTTTCAAATCCTAATCGTGCCCATGAAATATTTACTTTATATTCACAAAAATTAGGAAGGCTGTCTGTAGCTTGCAGGTTTTTAATTGATTTAAAACACACAAAGTGAGTTTGCAAGGAGGTTACGGGTTCAAATCATCTTTTTCAAGAACATAAGCTTAAAAAATACCCCATTGTAAGAGGAGCTCTCAATACACAGCTAATTACTAACAATTGACCCTAATCTAGATAGCCTAACTATTGATTGTGGGATGCGCGCACACAGAGAGAAATAGAGAGGGGAAGTTTTGCTCTGAGAAGTAATTAGGAAATCTTTATTCTACAAAACTGAGAAATTTTATAAAACTACAAAATTAAGTAAAAACTCAAAACCTTGACAGCCGAATTACGAAATTAAATGCTTAAGAAACTTAATTAAAATTAATCCCTTACTTGAACCATTAACTAACTTCGAAATCCCAACAAGGTCATGCCCTTTTCAGCCCTGATGATAATCAAAAGGTGAAACCAGGCTTCCCACAATAGGAGTCACTAAAAATCTTCGAGGAACTCCACGAATAGGATTGATGATTCTGTAGCTATCCTTCTTAGGATCATGCAGAATTCTTGCCTTTTCACCTGCCTCGATCAGGATTTCACCATTCTTCAAAATAGTCAGGGGCTTCAAAAAGATATAGTTGTAGTTCTCAACTCTCCAAGGCAGCTTAATCACAAACCGCAATTCCCACGAATCCGTCACTCCATACTCTTTCATGGACCAAATGTGAGCCTCGTCATGTTTTGAAAGATAGAAGGTTGATAACAATCCATCAAACACACTTACCTCCATGTGAAGTTCATCATTATAATTCACAATAGGCTGGGGAATCTCCTTGAACTCTTCTTTGCTCATGTCATAAGAAACTATTAGATACCTCCCCGTTCTTCCGAGCCCGATAGTTGCTTTCCAGATAAGAAAATCATTGCCAAGCCAGATAGCAGCTTTATAGCCCAGATGGTATGGGATAGTTCCAATATCCTTCCACTCACCAGCTTTCAAAGAGTAGACTCTAGCCTCACATTCATAAGAGTCAATGTCAATAAAAGGCTTATCATATATATAAACACACCTTATGACCTTGTAATCATCTTCTGCTTGATGATAACCAAACCCCATCGTGGTGAAAGAGTTCTCAACTGCGGCGATATCGAAACCTGAGAACGGAAGGTGTTTGAAAACCCCAGTAGAGGGATTCAAGAGAAAGATATCCTGATTGCACTGTTGGTCCGAAATGCAAACTATGCCATTGCATGAACCAGAAATTTCAACTTTTTCTAAGCACAGTGAAAAGGGCAATGGCAGCCTTCTAGCTTTGCTCCATTCTTCATCTTCAACGTAGAAAAGCTTGGAGTCATGCTTCAGGACAAGATTTGGGTTCTTCAAATTTGCTCTTTTGAGATGCTGCTTAACAAATTCTGGATTGCCAAGGAATGCAAGCATGGACTTGGATACACTCTTGAATCTTGTAAGAGACTTGACAGGCAGTCTAGTAAGAATATCAGAGATAATATCACTAGAAATGTTAGCTGACATTTCAGTGAAAGCAGAGCTGCTGGTGGATGCTGAACTTGTTGAACTCATTTTTTGCTACTGGTATATTATGAGTCTAATCGTTTGGTAAGAATGGAGAAGAATATTGGGTATATAAGGACAAAGAAGGAGGGCTCATTGGCCATAATGCCATAAAAGGAGAATATCTAAGTAGATTATGATCTAATTGTTGGAGAGAATCCAAAATGGATGACCAATATCTTGTCATTTGGCCAACGTACAAAATCATATCAATGAAATTTTAGAAAGTAAATCTATATAAAATTGTGAAAAAGTTGAGGAGATCTAGTGATTACTATCTTTATTAACACATTAATGGATGCATTTTTTTTTTTTTATGAATATGATGCAATTTGTTTCCTGTTTTTAAATGTGATTTCTTAAGTAAAATTTGTCAAACTAGTTAAAATACTATATAGTACCATGGTTGATGTGATTTAACAATTTCACTTAACATGTCAAGAAATTTAAAATTGTATTTTTTTACTGATAGTAAATTATAAAAGAGGAAAGAAAGGAAGATTTATTCCATTGTTAAATCAATAAAGAGAAAATAAACAAAAATTGTGGAAGCCTCCAAGGTTTTTAGATTTTCTAGAATTTCTTTAAGCCATTTGTGCATTTCAAGTAAGATAAACTATTTAGAAATTTATAAATATTATGATTGTTGTTACGCTACACAAATATGATATTATCACATCTACACAGATATGATATTATTAGATATGATATTATGTATAAATTACTAAACATTAGATTTGAAATTAATTGTGAATATCTACATCACAGATATCCAAATTTCAAGTATATCCTTATTTCTTGCTAGTTAACATTGTCTAGTGTTATATTGGTCATTTAACTTGCATCTCATCACGAGTTATAATTTTTTTAAAAAAACAAATACTATGTATGCAGGTTGTTTCAATGTACTTTTTACATAAAAAAATTCGAAGTATAAATTGAAAAGTCTATATAAGTAAGATTAAGATATTTAATAATACAAAATGAAACATGCATCTGATTGTGTTTCTGATCTTATTTATCTAAATAAATAAATGATAAATTCATATCCTAAAAAACTCATGATTTAAAAAATAAACACAAATGAAACTGACTAAATAAACTCACTTTAAAAAAAAAATATTACACAAGGTCAAACACATCAGCAATATAATTTAAAAATGAATATTTTTTTATTTTAAAAAATAAACTTCATTTGTATAAAAAAAATTATAGATGAGTTAGAATAATACCTTGAAAAATAAAATAGAAACATAATAACTAAAAAAACTTATATTAAAAAAGGCATGCAAAAATTGTGACCTGGGTAATGAGAACAAGATAAACATATATAAAAAACTTGAAGATCAAATACTAATGTTAAAAAAACTAATATGGAACAATAAGATCGTACGAAGCTGAATTCCTAACAAATTAAATGTTGAAAGATAAAACCAGGAAAAAAAAATTAATTACACAAAAGGATCAAAAAAAATGAGGGTGAGAAAAACATTAATCAGATGGATAAAGATTTACAATTAGATGGTTTAATTGACTTGAAAAATAGCTTTAATAAAAGGAAAAAAAATCAAAAGAATGAGAGTCAAACTGAAACAAATAAAACAATAGAAAATTGATTGAATGATAAAATTAAGAGAAAAAAACTTCGACAAAAGTGCCAAGGACAAAATTAGAAATTAAAAAAATGAGGACCAAAATGAAAAGTTAAACATATGAGAAATTGCAATTGAAGGACTAAATTAAAAAAAAATAAAAACTTCTATAAATGAAAAAGGAACAAAATAAGAAATTAATAGTATGAGAACTAAAATTAAAAAATAAGAAACAAGTAGGAAAATTGTATATATTACTTGTCACGAGAGAGAAAAGAAGATAAAAAAATCAAATGACCATTAACAACAATATCCAACCACCGTAAGGTAATTACGTTCACCTGGTGGCATTACACGCTCCACCTAAATGACGGGTATACCACCCACGTGCCAGGGCGTGTCAAGCACGCTCCAGCAGCTTGAAGCATTAGAAAATTCAAAAAAAAATATATGAAAATACCAAAATGTCACCCACAACCCCGAGAATTACACAAAATACTCATATGAAAATACAAAAATACCCTAAAATGTTAAGCTTATGTTTTATCTTTTCCAAGATTAAAGATGTAATTGTATTGTATATTCAAATTTGAAAACCATAAAATACTCTTACTTTTATCTTGTAACACAATAATTTATATGTATTTAAAAAAAAAAAATCATTGGTGAATAGTTTTATATTTTGTTGGTTTTGGGGGCTAACACCTTCAAGAGACTTAAAGTTTTTGGATAAAAAAGCACAAGTTTCTTAAATAATAAATAAATTATTTAGAAATACAAAATATCAAAACCCCCCTGCCATTATGAGTTATGCCATCCTAATTTGTTGATTGTGACTTAGGTAAGATCTTAATGAATTTCCTAATTTTGACATGAATGATCATATCTTTTTGATAAAATATAAAAAAATAAATTTTATTTTAATATGCACAAACTAGCATAAAAACACAACTTGAATACTAATTAGTTCAAGAAAATATTATTTCTATTTTTTTTCCTTGAAAATATAATCTTGGCTACTGGAACATTGTATACTGCAAACATTTAAACCATGTTTCTTTTTCTTTCCTTTTATATATATTGTAAAAGACCTCATGTTACTATTTTCATGAAGATCAGTAACCTCCCTACATTACACTTTGAAGAAATTGGAAGTATTGCTTGAAATTCTTTTATTACAATGAACCAAAAAAAAAAATTATACATTTTTCTTACATGTTACTTACCCTTTCTTCATTCGAAAAATCCCTTGAAATAATTATTTCTTTATCCTCAAGACTTCTACTTATGTCGCATCCAGTGCTCATCTTATCCATTCAACATCAAATGGCCATTGTCTCTTCCCCCCCCAGCTTGTTAAATGCCACAAGATTAGTCTCAATTTCTCCTCCCTGACTCATCCCACCAGCAAAGGAATTCCAATAATCCTATTATTATTATTATTATTATTATGATAATAATTATTTTTTATGTATTTTTTACTTGAAAATATATTAAAATAATATATTTTTTTATTTTTTTATTTTTGATATTAGTATATCAAAATAATTTTTAAAAAAATTTTAATTATTATTTTTTAAATTTTATATTTGATATCAATATATCAAAACAATTAAAAAATTAATTAAAAGTAATTTCTGTTTAAAAATTTAGGAAAAGCATGGCCAGCCGCGTAGCAAAATAGAAATTTAGTCACGGAAATATGCGCACGAGAAGTTGTGCTTATGTGTATGTGTCATTCACCATTGTTGCACCAACCTTTGATTGAAACGTCTAGCTACTCTTCAAAGCATAGAGTGTTATTGCCATTAGTGTCATCCAATGCTAAGACCTCATCATCACGATCAGGAGAGGAAGATAGCCCAGCTGTAGAAACAGTTCTCAAGCTTTACATTGCAACCAAGAACAAGAACAATATCTGATTGTCTGATATAATTGGCGATGAATGTGTGTTCGCAATTTCTTCTCATTTTTCCAACCCTTCCAAGAAAAACAGGTGCCAATTAAAATTTCAATTTGCTAATTTTACTTTCTATCATGACTAAGACAGTGTGTATATATATTTGCAATGTCCCAAAAAATTCAAGTAATATGAGAGTATGGTTTATGTTTTGGATAATCAGTTATCTCTTGGTTCTAGCAATTTAATCCAAAATTTAGTTGTGCAAAAAAAAAAAAATGGGTCCTTCCTTTTGCTAAACCCAAGGGATGATGAAGGGTTTTTTGGGCCTTTAAATTTGGTTTTATTAATAGCCCTATAAGTCTTTGTGATATTTATATGCAAAAACTTGTAAAAGTACCCGGTACAACAATTTTATCAAAAAAATTTTATATGAGAAGTGGGTTGAAAACCCCAGTTAATATACTAGAAAGCTTGTGTGTATGGGTATGCCCTATGTTTGAAAAAAACAATTTCTAAATATGTAGAGGTGAATCATGAAAGAATTCATACTTAAAAACAATTCTAAGAGGATGAGCTGAAACAAAAAATTAAGAGGCTGAGAGGAACTCATGGAGGGTGGAGTCCATGCTTAGAAAATTTACAATGGGTTGAAGTGAACCCATGAATGGTGAGCCTATACTTATAAAATATTCTTATAGGCTGAAGGGAAATAGTAAATGGTGAGCCTATACTTATAAAAGAAAAGAACTAGTAAATGGTGAGCCTATACTTATAAAATATTCTAAGAGGTTGAGGGGAGTGAATCCCTATCAATGCCCACACTTGGAAATTTTTTAAGGGGCGAAGGAAACCCAAAAGGGTGAGCCTATGCTTATAAAATATTCTAAGAGGCTAAAGAGAGTGAATCCTTATCGACGCCCATACTTAGAAAATTTTCTAAGGGCAGAGGGAAACTTATGGAGGGTGGTACTATTGCACTTATGAGAACAAGTCAATCCATTTTTTGAAGAGTTATTGCATTTTTTAAAAGATTTTGAGGCTTGTGGCCTCCCTGAAGATGACATGGGGCATAAGAGCCCCTCTATTGGGGGGGGGGGGGAGAGAACTTGAAAGTTAAAGATTTCATATCATCCAGGGAGATAACATGAGGTCTGGGAGCCAATCTAGGGAGTTGTGGTAGTTTTCTAGGTTCTAGTTAGCCATTGTGGTATATATTTGGCCATAGGACGAGGTCCTGTTACTTTTTTTAGGTTGATCATCTCAAGTTTTCATGAAGGATGGAGTTATCGCATTAAAGAGAACCGCTTTCAAAGAGATTATGCAATCACATTAGGGAGAACCCTTCCAAAAAGAGTGTGCAATCGTACTAGGAAGAACCCTTTCTACGGAGATTGTGCAAGAGTCCAAAAGTTCCTATTAAAGATATGTAGACAAAAGGTGTATGTTAGTGAAACAATTATTGGGGGAGGGGGGGGCCTTGAAAGTTAAAGATTTGATATCATCCATGGAGATAGCATGAGGTCTGGGAGCCAATCTAGGGAGTTGTGGTAGTTTTCTAGGTTCTAGTTAGCCATTGTGGTATATATTTGGCCATAGGACGAGGTCCTGTTACTTTTTTTTAGGTTGGTCATCTCAAGTTGTCATGAAGGATGGAGTTATCGCATTAAAGAGAACCGCTTTCAAAGAGATTATGCAATCACATTAAGGAGAACCCTTCCAAAAGAGTGTGCAATCGCACTAGGGAGAACCCTTTCTAAGGAGATTGTTCAAGAGTCCAAAAGTTCCTATTAAAGATATGTAGACAAAAAGTATATGTTAGTGAAACAATTATTTTAATTTAAAAATAAACTTACTTACTATCAAAGATAATATATTTTGGGGTGATTTATTGGACTCTAAGAAGCTCTTTGATCTACCCCTTAGAGAGTAGTGTTATGGCACTAAGAAGACACATTGTTAATCCTTTCCAAAGATAGGGATGTCGTGGGTGTCAAAATTTGTTGAGGTGGCCAAACTTGATTTTGCTCTTGAGTGGCCAACACAGTTCGGGTGATGGGTTGCCCTTTGTTGATGAGCTGTTGGAAGTCTGAATGGGCAAAAATACTTGTGATAATGAGTAGATCCATCAAGCGTTTTAGCCTAAGTGTATCATGGTTGTGTATCATGGAAAGACTAGGAAATATTATTAGAAAGAAACTGATAGCTTTTTAATCATTTCCTCACATATTAATGTAAGAAAAGTGGGATAAAAAATATAACTGAATCGGTTTTTCTATTGGCTGAGCCCAATAGATGTTGATGTGTGTGTGTATATATATATATATCCCTTTTGTTATTTCGAAGCAAGTGTTGGATTTATTTAAAATTCTTATCAAATTCTTGAGAAATAAATTTGAATTTGTAGTGCAACCTACCTTGCATGATGGAATGAATGTTGGTACGTGTAGCATGGAGATTAAGTATGTCACTATCCTAAATCAGGAACGAAGCCAATTTTTTTTTTTTAGAGATTAAGATTATAAGATTTTTCTAGGAGAGCCAAAACTTAAATTGAAAATTTTAAATAGTTCGTGGAGTCAGATATTTTTTTTTTAATAGCACGGGCCTAGCTCCTGCCAGCTTTTTCATGATTAAGAAAGCATTTCAAAATGCAGACTAACCCGTAATTTAAAAAAAAAAAATTTAATTTTTTTTAATTTAATTTTTATATTTTAAATTATTTTGATGCGCTGATCTTAAAAATAATTTTAAAAAAATAAAAAAAATATTATTTTGATGCATTTCAAAATAAAAAATATTTTGAAAAGTAACTGTTACCACACTCTCAAATAGGTTTTAAATCTCTCTATTCTCACCTTATTTTGGGAAAACATCATTAACATCCCTAAATGATTAACTCTTTCTCAATTTCATCCCAAACCAAATACTTTTATCAATTTCATCCAAAACCTTTTAAAAATTAGGCAATGTTGCCTTCATTAATGTCAAAATACGTGCAAGAAACACCATAATTCTTGTGTGGGAGGGAAATATTTGAATTAATTTTTGATGAAATTAATTGGTTTGGGGTCAAAATATAGAACCATATAATACGTTAGGGATACAAATGAGGTTCTTCTTCTTCGTCCTCGTATTGAGGAGGGCTCTAACTCGAGACTTGGGGAGGGGATAAGGTACACAACCACCTGGAGCAAGTTAATTATGTGGTCATTTGCCCTCTCTTGATAATGAAATTTGCGCACTTCTGAAGAGTTGCAAGGATGCTTTTCTCACCATATTTTTATGTTGGTTTATTTATTTTATAGA
>Ga0325404_1001966_pt1 | contig 21864 bp, 16 predicted proteins | sample PopdelMetagenome_18_FD_205664 | JGI IMG/M metagenome (GOLD analysis project Ga0325404, IMG submission 205664) | Populus deltoides microbial communities from Bellville, Georgia, United States - Xylem-Control-R1 | ecosystem: Host-associated > Plants > Phyllosphere > Stem > Wood/Secondary xylem...
TAAATCTTGGGCTTCACATGAAAGTTGTAGGCCTATGTCTTATCTTTCCATCCATATAAAATGGACCTAAATCCAAGATCTACAGCTCCAGATATGACCCAATTACCGAACAGTGTTCCAGTTTGGATTGCACCAGCATCTCTTTTCTAAGTTTGGCCATCTCTTTGTCCTTTCAATTTCAGTACTTCAACTCATCAATCAATTCTTTCATTTATGTGATAGGCCTGCATTTAAGATGAACATTTACCATAAATTAAAGGTATCTTATATTATTAGATATGTTATTATAAAACATGCTTTAGTTAAGGAGTTATTGATACTTCAAGTGCAAAATGATGATATAAAACCTTGATAAAAATGCACTTTTAAGTACTAATCAAGAGTCAGAATTCACAGGCCTAAGCAAGTCATCTCCATCCATCCTTATTAACATGAGGGCTCCCCCACAGAATGCTTTCTTTACCATGTAGGGGCCTTCATAGTTAAGTGCCCATTTACTTTGGTCTTCGTTGGCAAAGCTAGAATCTTCCTTAGTACCAAGTCTATTTCTTGGAATACCCGAGGTCTTACTTTCTTATTGTAGACTTTCACCATTCTCTTCTGGTAGAGTTGGTAGTGACTAACTAGGTTTAGTTGCTCGTACCTCACTTTCGCCTATTTAGTCTTTTCTAGCTCAAAATCTATCAATATTCTCAATGATGGGATCTCCATTTCCAAAGGTGATACTACTTCCATTCCATATACTAAAGAATACGGGGTTGCTCTTGTTGATGTCCTGACTATAGTGTGATATGTATGAAGAGAAAATGACAGCATCTTATGTTAGTCCTTGTAAGTGACCACCATTTTCTAAATGATTTTCTTTATGTTTTTGTTGGAAGCTTTCACGACACCATTCATCTTTGGTCTGTATGGAGATGAATTTGAGTGTTTAACCTTCCATGTTGCATAAAGCTCCACTATCATTCTCCTATTAAAGTTCTGAGCATTGTTAGTCACTATTTTTTCAGGAGCTCCATACCGATAGATTAAATCTCATTCAATGAACCTCTATACCACCTTCTGGGTTACATGGGCATATGAGCTGGCTTCTACCCATTTTGTGTAGTCAATGGCCACTAGGATAAACTGGTGCCTGTTACTGGCTTTTGGATTAATAGGCCCAATTACATCGACCCCACATCGCAAAGGGCCATGGAGATGTCAAGTTAAAAAGGGGAGCTGGGGGTGAGTTTATTTTATCACTATATATCTGACATTTATGGTATTTTCTAACATATTCTATGTAATCCTTTTCCAAGGTCAACCAAAAGTACCCTGATCTTTGTATTTGTCTGGCTGTCATATGTCCGCTAGCATGGGTTGTTCAAACCCCTTCATGAACCTCTTAGAGTGCCCTTTTTGCCTTTATTCCATCCAGACATCTCAATAATGTTCCATCTAATGACCATTTGTACAAGATCTCTCAATCGATAATAGTCTAGGGTTAATCTTCACAAGGTTTTTATATCTATATTAGATGCCTTCTAGGATACTCTTGGTGTTGGATACACCATTTGATACCATGAATTTCCACCCATTTATTCTTTGACTAAGCAGTAATAAGCCGAAGAATTTTTGACAGTAATATTTAGAAGCTGTATTCTATTTCCACAATCAATTTTGGCCATAGAAGCTAGGGTAGCCAAGGCATCAGTGAACTGGTTTTTATCTCTCCCCTTGTGAGTGATTTTTATCTCGTCAAATTCCCCTATTAGCTTGGATAGATTTCTTGATATGGCCGCCTCAGCTTCTCATCTTTTGTCTGATATTCCCCTTTTACTTGGCAGATTATCAACATCGAGTCTCCATAGATGTCAAGTTTTTTTGTTTTCAATTCTAACAAAGCTTCTAACCCGAGGATATAAGCTTCATACTTAGCGGTATTATTGATGCATTCAAACTCTAGTTTTATCAAGACAAGATATTGCTTTTTATCAGAAGAAATTATCACTATTTTTACCTCATTACCATACACATTTACTGCTCCATCGAAGTGTATTGTCCACCAGTCTAGCTCTCTTTCCCTTTCTATTATCAGTACATCTTCGTATGTGAAATCAAAGTTTAAAGGCTCATAGTCTTTGATTGCATTGTTTGCTAAATAGTCAGCGATGACGCTTCTCTTCATGACTTTCCTTGTCATGTATACTACGTATTCAGCCAACAACACTTGTCATCTTACTCTTCTACTTGACAAGTAAGGCATTTCAATGATGTATCTGAGGGTATCTAGCTTTGAAATCAACCACGTGGTGTAATACAAGATGTCCTGCCAAAGTTGTTTCGTGGCCCATACAAGTGCGCAACAAAGCTTTTCCACTGTTTTATACCTAGATTCACAATCTGTGAACTTCTTACTCAGATAGTATACTACCCTTTCATTCATGTTAGACTCATCATGTTGCCCAAGTACACATTCCATCGCTCTTTCAGTTGTTGTTAGATACAAAATTAGTGGTCTGTTAGGTACTAGGGGAACCAATAAAGGCAGATTTTGCAGATATCCTTTGATCTTATCAAAAACCTCTTGGCATTCTTCATTCCTTAAGATTTTTCTTTTCAAGGAGCCAGAAGATTGGTTCACAAGTCGCTCTAATTTGGGAGATAAACTGAACAATGTAATTTAGATGACCCAAGAATCTTATAACTTCTCTTTCAGTTTTAGGAGTCGACATGTCTTGAATTGCCTTTACTTTGTTAGGGTCTATTTCAATACCTTGACTACTTACCATAAATCCAAGCAACTTTCTGGATTTTACCTTGGATAAGCACTTCATGGGGTTCAGCTTCAGTTGGAACCTTTTTATCCTTTCAAACAGTTTTCTTAGATTCTAACAATGGTATTCCTTCTCTCTAGATTTGACATTTATGTCATCCACATATACTTCAATATCTTTATGCATCATATCATGGAATAAGATCACCATTGCCCTTTGATAAGTGGCCCCATCATTCTTCAACCCGAATGGCATTACTTTATAGCAAAAGGTTCCCCATGGGTAACAAAAGTCGTTTCTTCTTTATCTTCTTCAGACATCTTCATTTGGTTATACTTGGAGAAACCATCCATGAACAAGTATGTTGAGCTTCATGCGACATTGTCGACCAGGATTCAATGTGAGGCAACAGGAAGTCATATTTCAGGCTTGCTTTGTTTAAATCCCTATAGTCCACATATACTCTAATATTTCTGCCTTTTTTGGAACTATTACTATATTAAACACCCATTATGGGTATCTAACTACTTCCAGAAAACAAGCATCCCATTGTCTTGCTATCTTATCTTTTACTTTAAGCATCATGTATGAGTGGGTTCTCCGTAGTTTTTGCTTCACATGTGTAGTCCTTTCTTTAAACGGTACTTTGTGTACTACAAAGTTGATATCTATACCAGGCATATTTGCGTAGGACAAAGCAAACACATCAACATACTCGTGCAGTAATTTGATCAAATCTTCTCTTTAACTAGAAGTGACCAGAGTCCCTATCTTTAACTCTTTTTTATCCTCCCTTATACCAACGTCAACTGTTTCTAACTCTTTTTTTGCTGGTTCTCGAAGTTGCTCTGATTGTTCTACTAATCTAGTGAATTCTTCCACATCATCCTTTTCCCATTCAGTTTCTTCCATTGTAATTGTATACTCATTAAAATTTAGCCATTTATTCTTAGTGTAATGTGGTAGTGATTTTATGGATGGTCTGCTTTTTGAATTTCCAGAAAGCGAAAAGTGTAAGTGCATGTTTCACAAAAAGAAAGATAAAAGAAATTGTGAAAAAAACATGATCTCATTGATAAAAGGAAAGGCTAAAACATAATGAAACTAATTTGTTGGCATCTTAAACCAAGATTGCCAACTTGGTATGAAACAATAAACAAATAAAAAGAAAAAAAAAACAGAAAGCAAACACAAAACATTACCATTTACTTTTTAAAGACTATAGAAGCTTCCTAAGTCACCCAATTTTGGAATCTTTTGTCATTTGCCAGCTTTCATATGAAGGCCATTGCAGGCATCTCGTCTATGGTATAAACAATGAGTTACAGTAGCAATTCTTCCTCTTTCATTGTTTTACTACGGCTTTTGACTTCACCACCATCTTGCTCCAACATTTTGATGCTTATAGCAACAAGGCCTTAGGTAGGGACATCTATCACGTCTTCCGAGTGAGCCATATAGGTAGCTTTAGGGAATGATATATGGATTGGGTGAATGGTAATGTTTTCTTGTTCTAGTTCTCTCTTTTCCAACCTAGCCAGTCTTTTCTCTCGCCTGATATTGGCGGTTCTCTTATAATCTTTTCTATTGGGTTTAAAGCCAAGCCCAAATCTTTGATTTGTAGTTTTCCATCTTATTAGGCTTATCCTTTCCAGATTTCCAATGATAGGGTTGTATTGGAAAGGAAGTTTATGCCTCAAGAAATACATAGCTACCATCCATATGACTTCAGAAATGATTGGTTTTCTTAGCACCGAATTTTCTAGAACCCAGTCGATATTAACAATTTCAAAGGTATGAAGGTTCCCATCCTTACTTCCTCGACTTCTATGTAAGGTACTGCCACGTTCTATACCATTTTCAGGGTTTCTTTATCCTTGACTATTACCAACATTCTATTAACAATGTACTTCAGACATTGATGTAAAGAGAAAGTCACGATGCCAAGAACATTTATCCAAGGCCTTCCTAGTAACATGTTGTATGATGGGTGAATGTTCATTACTTACAAGGTTCCTAGGAATACTTGTGGGTCGATGAACAATTCTATTTTGATGGTCCCTACCACCTGTCTCAAAAAACCGTCATATGCCCTCACCATCATAGTACTTGGCAACAAGTGGGTTGGATCAACCAGCATTTCATGCAGCATATATTTTTGGAGTACATTCAAAGCTGAGCCATTATCACCAATACCTTGTCAATGGTGCAATCTTAGCACCTCACTATGATGTATAGAGGTTTGTTATGACCTCTGGCATCGAGCTCATCTTTGGTGAAGTAGTTGGTCACTTGGATTCTTCCAACTAAATGTTTCATGGTCTGTTGAGTCATGTCTTGCGGAACATATGCCTCATTCAGAACTTTTTGTAGGGTGTTACGGTGGGGCTCAGAACTTAGGATAAGAGACAAAAGGGATATCCTGGTAAGGGTTTTCTTTAGTTTTTTTACCACACTGTACTCGTTGTGCTTCATTAGCTTCAGAAATTCGCCAGCCTCCTCCTTGCTTATCGGTTTGTTCACCTCTATACCATTAACAACTTCCATAACCTCCTTGCCCTTGGCCTTTCATTGCTTCTCCAATTCTTCAAGTGTAAAACACCTGCCACTCCAAGTTAATTCATTAATCTCAATTTACAAAAGTAGAAAGGAGCCTCCATAGTTATGAGGCAGTGGCGCTATAGTTTTTGTTATAGGTAAAGGCAGGCCTTGTCAGGACATGTTTCGATGGTCCGTTTCTAGTGGGTTGGATTCTACACACTTCCGCTTTCCCTCATTGGAAACCTATCATGCCAATGATCTCATCTTCTTCCTTCTCCTCTATTAGCAGAAGACCGAGAGTCATCATTTGTGTCACCTTTTAGTGAAACTCTTCACATTTTTCAATGTTATGTCTTATGGCTTCGTGGAACCTACAAAAATGATCTCCCCTTCTTGTTATACTTTTTGCTGGCAAGTAACCGGCTTGCATCAATATGTCGTATAATCTATCCATGGTCACCCTCAGAACTTGCTTCCTTTTCTCTTTACATTCCACTATGTTCACCCCCTACTACTGGAAACATGATTGGGCAATAGGTTAGAATTGATGTTGGGTGTATCCTCGAAGGTTATCCACCCTGCCTTGAATAACTACAAGAGCTTTCTCTTGAATGCCAAATAAGTATCAATGTTGTGGCTAGGATTTCTGACATGGTATTCAATGTTGTGTCCTATGGCTTCGTGGAAAGGGGGTTTAAGTGGTGGAAAAGGAAGGGGCACTACATAACCTATACTTAGTAGTTTTGCATACATCTTTTTTATAGGCATTGGTAAAGGTAGGAGTTGTTCTTGGCTTCTTTGGTATGTTCTTCTTGGGTTACTTTCAGTTTGGTTTTCTAAAGGGTAGGTGGGCTAGCTTACTGGGAAAGACTTGGCAAAGTTGATATTGGGTGTTTTGGTAGGCTGGGCTTGGTAACTTTGGCTGTAATAGCTCTAGGTTTAGAAATCCTTCTTACCTTTGCACCTTCCTTATATATTGCTTACTTCGGCATCCTTTCTTCTCCCAATAAATCACTCTTTCTTGGTGGGTTCTGATATTCTATCAGCTCTCACCCGTTGCTCTATCCTTTTAGCGATAACAACGTCATAAAAATGAAGCTTCCCATCAAGTACTCATAGTATAGAGATTTGAAAGTATTGGCGAATAAAGTCACCATTTCTTTCTCTAACAAAGATGGTTGCACGTGTAACACCTTGTTGTTATCCTCTCTTAAGATGGCGGAAGCCTATGTCATTCCCCTAACAAACATATTTTTTTGTTCTTCATATGGCAACATCAAATTCTCATTCATTATTGCACGACATAAGGTGTTCATCATTCCAATTACAAAGTACTACTAAACATATTCAAGGATCATATTCTTTTCCATAACCTCATCAAGTTCATCACAATGTTGTCAAGTAGTATGCAATCAAGTTCAACATGTACACTCTCAAGGATCCTCCCATCTAAATTTCTATAGGCCGAAACATAGGTATTAGCATTAAGTGTTCATTTCATAAATTTGTACTACATCATTCCATGTATTAGAACCTTTATTCAATAAAAAAAATTCCAAATAAAGATTAGAGCTTGATTAGTCCTTGATAGTTTAGTCCACCCAACCCCGAACACGGTTTGGTGTTTTAATCTTAACTAAAATTTTGGAACTCTTTTTTTCGAGTGCGGTTTGTCTCTATGAAAAGCTAATACATAGGGATACAACTTTCATGAAGGACACAACATCCATTTTTGTCATTTACATTTCTAAACTCACTCATTAAAGTAGCATAAAAAATATGTCCAGTACTATATCAGTGTGGACCTTTACTCAATGTTTTTCTCATATCTGGAGTTATACAACTCCAAATACATCAAGACTAGTTCCATTTCAAAGACAACATCCATTTCAAAGACACCAACTCCAAATTGCATTGTTTTCAAGTTGTAATTTCAACTAGAAGTTGGCTAGTAAAACTGTTAGAATTTTAATTACATGAGAGATATATTTGATATGCACATTTAAGTGTTTTCATGCATCACAACATCCATTATCATTACTCCATATTCAAAGAAACTTTAATTTCTTACACATTTTTAATAACCCTAGAATCACAACATTGGAAGGTTTTCAATTATCCTTTACTAACTATGAAATCAAGTAGGAAAACTAATGAAGAATAGTTTTATCAATAATTTTGAGTTCAAATTGAAGAGTTCATACGAATTTCTTCTTCAATTGTTCTTCCTCTTCATCACCCATACTTGTCTTTCAACTTCCTCTCCTCTAACCAAGCTTTCTAACTTCGGCCTAAGTGTGTTTCTCTCTTCACAAACCTATTTGCAAGCTTCAATCTCATAATTTGAAAAGATTTCTCAAATAAGTTTTTAAGAGAGGTAAGAGAGAAGCCTCTTCCTCTTTTTTTAGCTGTTATTCCACGTGAACAGTAGCAATAAACATAGTTACATTAGATTTTATAAGTCAATTACTATTATACCCCAACTTATCCCCCTTAAATATCAGTTTATTACATTTACCTGATACCGTGTCTTTATTTTCAAGGCCTTTTTGAATTCCGATCGACCTCATATTTTAACCCAATATAAAATAGTATGTCTTAAGATTACACGTAAAATTTCAGCTCGATCCAACAGTTGAATTGAGAGATATGTTCTGAAAATTGTACACCAAAAATCAAAGGTGCTTAGACCCTTTCCCCCCTTTTTTTTCTTCCCTTGTCTAGTACGATGTGGAGAAGGAGAGGTACCTGGACGCCTTGTCTAAGTAGGTGTAGCCGAGATAGTATCAGAAGAAGCCATGGAGTCGATCGGGGCAATAGGCTCAGAAAATTTTGTAGTGGTGAACCGACCGACCGGTTACTGGAACACCTGAGCTGGTCGATGGGATAGTGGTAACCAAGGATAATACCTTGTCTGACCTGTCGACCGTGTTTCCTGGAGAATATGAATTGGTCAACCAGTTCCTTCTGCAATGGAATCTGAGGTTACTGCTTTGTTTTTTCCAGCATCAATTAGAGATATGAAAGCTTCAACTGCCTTATCAACAAGTGATGTACAGGCTAACAAGACATCCCTACCGTTTCTTGTCTGATGCGAGTCCTCACTTGCTTTTCCTTTGGTGTTTTCACCAACCGTAGTGCCCGCCACGATTTATGGTTTTGGTGGCTGCAACAAAATTATGTCCAAAAGCCTTGCACTTCGAGCATATTTTGGGTTTCCATTCATACTCCACCTCTACTTTGACTAGCTCATCCGAAAGTGGACTTTCAATATCAAATTGGTGAACTAGAGGGGTTGAGGCATCAAGTTCAACACAGAGCCTCGCATACTCAATGTGGGGGCAATTAAAAGTAAGCTCATCATAAGACAATGGTCTACACATCATGCTTGCCGCCATACTCAATACCTTCCTGGACCATAGAGGAAATGGCAATCCATGGAGCCATATCCACACGGTTATCTTGGTGATTTTTTTAGTCAAACACAAAATAAGGGTGTCATTGGTGCAAGATAATGTACTTCCCTCCAAACATCCATGGCCCTTATCTATTATTTTGAGCAAACCTTCCTCAGTTTTAAACTTGAAAACCATAAAACCATTTGCCATCGACGTAACAATTTCCAAGCCATATTTATTCCATACCCGAAAAATACAATTGTTTTGACTGCATAATATGACATGTTGTATCCTGGAAAAAAAAAAAAACCCAATCAAGCAGCACTTCCATTGATTTGCATTACAGGTTAAAAGGTCATCAATAACAGAATGGAGCCCAACTATTTCGGTGGAAGTGGATCAAGAGAGAACCTGGTGTTAGAGTTTGGTTTGGTGCTGGATGTGGTGGTGGTTGTTTTGGTGGATGTGTGGCTTATGTTCTGGGGTGGTTTGGTGCTCGTGGGTTTGGTGCTTGCTGTGGTGGTTTGGGTGGTTTTGGTAGAAGCCATGGAAATTCAAAATGTTCCAGTAACAAACCAAGCAGCAACAATGAACAAGGACAACTCACAGTTGAATTCAAACCAGATAAAACCCAACGATCTAGTTCTACATAATCAAGTTAAGAATAAAATAACAAAAACCCAGCTTAATCCAACAGCTAAATCAACCACAATCAACGAAGGACCAAATTGACCTGAAAACTAACAGATTTCAAACTAAGAAATTCCCAACTATGAAAAGTGGTTCCAAATACAATTAAAAAATGGTCAATTTGTATAGCATATCAAGGCGCACGAATAACCAGCCTAATCCGACAGTGGATGACGGAATTATCTCTGGCGCTATCATATTATATCTCTATATGACAATACAATTAAAAAATGCGAACCTTTTAAGATAAAATCTTGCATGCTTAGGATTGCTCGTGTGTTTTGGTTCTTTATTTAATTGACTTAAACTTGATTAATTCTATGGATTAAAATAAACTTGTCTTATGAATATCAAATTAGACATTCGTTTTCTCCATGTTTTTTTAATGCAGTCCCATTCATTCAATTATTTCAATTCTTAACAAGATTTGACAAATTAGTATGGCATATAAAAGTGCACTTAAAAAGAATTAAGAATGAAAAAGAAATGCATGCATCCTAGGCTTTTTAGTATATATTATAATATAATATAACACCTCACCATTTTTTTTTTTTTTAACACATGCTAATTTTCAAACTGTCCCAGTTACCCTCATGCTGCCTTTAAGGGCAGCATGAGGTGGGTTATTGGGCTTGCAAGTTCAATGCATGAGGGGCACATGATTTTGTCTTCAAAGGTCTGTTTTCCGGGTCCATGACCCGGGGTCCCCTATCATCTCCCGAAAAAAAAAGAGAAAAGAAAACTATAGTAGCCAAGGGAATTGTCAGAATTTTTAAAGTACTGTACAGTTCAATTGGTATATACTCCAAATCACAAGTCAATAGTGGCTTGACACGTACAAATCCTGGCAGTATGTGTCTTCTGGACCCCTCGAGCATCATAGTCATTTAACTTGTTATAATTGAAAATGAGATGCCTTTGATTTATAAAATAAATATATTTAATAGTGTTATAATTATGAATCAGTGCTAGATAAGTAATAAAAACTAAAAGTATGATGAAGTTAATATTTTATAACCGAAAAAAAAATTGTGTTGGTGATCAAAACTTGAAGATTGAACAAAATGATTTGTAGCAATTGATGGTGTTTTGAAAGGAAAGATACAGTGCTTTCACCATATGATTTAGCTTTTCTGTTAATAAAAAGCAAAAAAAAAATTACAAAACTAAATTCTCTACCAACTTAATATTAAAAAAAATCAACAAAGATAATTTTAGAAGGAAAAAAACCCATGAGGAAAAACGTTGTAGCAATTGACAATGTTTTATGAGGAAAACTACAGTGTTTTCCCCAATAAAATAAAATAAAAAACCATTTAGAGAAATACTGTAGCAATCTAGTGTTTTGTGAGAAAAACTAAAACGCTTTCCCCATATGATTTAATTTTATTGTAATTATAATTCTTAACCAACTTAATATTAAAAAAAATGGACAAAGATAATTTTTGGAAAAAATAATAAAAAAATCATATGGGAAAACACTGCAATAATTCATAGTGTTTTAAAGAAAAAAAATTATAAAGCTAAATTCTTAATCAACTCAATATTAAAAAAAATCAAATCGATAGAGGCAATTTTAGGGAAAAAATATTAAAAAAACACAAAAAAAAAGAAAAAAATTCATGTTGGAAACACTGTAGCAATTTATAGTGTTTTGTGATGAAAGGTACAGTGCTTCCCCATATGATTTAACCTTATTTGTAATGACTTGTAATTGTAATTTTCAACAATGTTTTGTGAGGAAAGCTACAGTGCTTTCCCCACATGATTAAGTTTTATTACAAATTTAAATTATAACCAACTCAATATTAAAAAAAAATCGAAGAAGATAATTTTGAAAAAAAATATTACAAAAAAAGAAAGCACAAAAGAAACTGGAAAAAAACCATGTGAGGAAAAACTGTATCAATCCATAGTGTTTTATGAGGAAAAACTTGTATTTATTTATAATTGCAATTCTTAACCAGCTTAATATTTAAAAAATAAAATTGACAAAGATAATTTTAGAAAAAAAACATAACAAAACAGAAAAAAACCATATGAGAAAAAACATTGTAGCAATCCATAGTAATTTGCGAGGAAAGTTATAGTGCTTTTCTCACATATTGTAACTGTAATTTTTAACCAGTTCAATATTTAAAAATAAAATAAAATAAGATAATTTTGGAGAAAATCATAAAAAAACCATGCGGAGAAATACTGTAGCAATCAACAATGTTTTAAAGAAAAAAAATTACAAAACTAAATTCTCAATCAGCTCAATATAAAAAAAATCGACAAATATAATTTTGAAAAATAAAATAGAAAAACTATGTGGGAAAACACCGTAGCAATCCACAGTATTTTAAAAGAAAAAATTACAAAGCGAAATTTTTAACCAGCTCAATATTTAAAAAGTAAAATAAACAAAGATAATTTTTTAAAAAAATTAAATGAAAAAAATAAGTTGGAAAAAAAAAGAAAGTAATTTTAAAAAAAAAAGCAAAAAACAAAAAAAAAGGGGAAAGTTGGAAAATAAACAGAAAATGCAAAAAAAAAACACTGTAAATTATTATTATAATCTACAGTGATTTATATGTAGAGGAATAGTAATTCTTTACACCATTTAAATATTGATATAAGATAAGATATAAGACTAGACACATAATTCAACACTCACAGAAGAGCTCTCCAACTGCACCTAATAACTAAGCCAGCTTGAACCCAATGTATCAGTCACTTCATCAAGCTTTTACATGGAACGGTGTCTTAACAAAATAATAATAAACTAACGAAGAGGTGAAAGAAAACTAGCGTCATAGCCTTATCTGAGTGGAATTTTCCTTTCATAGGTGAGCAAGAATTTATTTAGTTAGCCCTACCATCCAAGCCAAATCATCTGAAAGGAAGAGGGAGCAAGAATTTATTGGACCCTTGTATATTCAAGTGGGAGATAGGGACACTTTTTTCTCTCTTTTTTTCTAGCTGCCATTATACAGTACTGGCATCCATGAGAGGCTATGCATCTTCCCATGCCTTTACAGCATGGAACCATGGATTCCTTGCATGGTCAGTATCAAACTAGTCCTCGTTGTTAGAAAATCCAGTAATTTAACAAAGGCCTCCACGTGATGGCACGTTTTCAAATCGGACTTAAATTCTGAACTTCTTCAAGTAGGCTATAATAATAGCCTGTCGATGTGTAATTATAGATATTTTTTAAAATATTTTTTATTTAAAAATATATTAAAATAATATATTTTTTTATTTTTTAAAAATTATTTTTAATATCAACATCTAAAAATATCAAAAAATATTAATTTAACAAAAAAATTAAAAAATTTTTAATTTTTTAAAAAATATTTTTAAAATACAAAAATAAATAAAACTTAACTAAAAAAACGTATAATACAACTCGTTTGAACTATTCTCATTTTAAATACTTGCTTAACTCAGATTTGTTTTTTTTTATTTCAATATTTGAAGTGTAATATTTAAGTGTTTGGATTGAGACTCCTTTCTTTAAATTCTATATAAGAAAAAAATCCTTTACCTCATTCGTAATTGAAGGACAAAAGTCATCAAAACTAATCTGAATCTTTTGAAAAGAATAGATCCTTAGAACTTGAGAGAACATTCAAAATGTATTTCACGTTTCTAATGATTTTTTTTATGGTACAAATGACTCGGACATGTTATTAAAACAGTTTTAGGGAGTTTGGTCGATTTACTTGGGCAAACATTGCGATTCCCAGAGAAAAAAGGCACCCTTATCTTAAGCAAATTAAAGAAGGCATCGATCGAAAAACATAGATCAAATTGCTGAAGACAGACCACCAATATCTCAGTTGAGAGTCACATGTACAGAACCATTTATAGGTAATGATGCACAAAAGGGATGCATTTCAAATCACTCTATATTTCAAGTATTGTCTCTCCTTTTCAACTATAGAGGTTACTTAACTAATTAGGTCTTGAATTTGTTTTTCAATAGTTATAAATTTGATTCTTCTTAGGACTACTAAAAACTTACATGATCGTTAATTTTAGGGTTCGTGTTAAGATTTGGAATCAAAACAATTAAAGCTTGATTTGTAAATCATATCTTAGAGATTTATTTAGTTTGATTGTAATTTATGTAATTAAGTCCGAAATGTTAGTTGCTAGTCTGTCAGTTTACTTATTTAGACAAGATCTTTTCTATATAAACTGTGTATATGCACTGTAGAAATTACACAGATTAATAAGACTGCATTGTTGTTCTTCAAACTTCCTCTGTCAGCTTTCTTGTTTTATTTATGATATCAGAGCAGTGGTTCAACACCTAATACTGCTCACTATTTTGCTTCCGCCAACATCAACATGACAGAAACACCATCAGAAAAATACTTGTCAGAAACAATGGATTTTTATGATCCTTACTACATTCATCCCTCAAATCACATCAATCACGCCATTGTCACCCAACTTTTGGAAGGTGACAATCATGCAACATGGAGCCGCGCCATGATGATGTCTCTGGAGGCCAAGAATAAACTTGGTTTCATTGATGGCATAATAAAAGCACCTTCAGAGACAGATCCTAAATATAGAGCTTGGAGACGATGCAATCAAATTGTAAAGTCATGGATTCTCAACTCTATCAGTCCATCCTTAACAAATACTGTAATCTTCTCTGATACTGCTGCTGATGTCTAGGCAGATCTAAGTGAGCGTTTCTCACAAGGAAATCTGTCACGCATTTTTGAGCTTAAACAAGGGATCGTTGAACATCGTCAACAACAACAGATCATAGCAACTTATTATTCAGCACTCAAGTCCTTTTGGGATGAATTAGGATCATACAATGATCCACCTTTATGTAACTGTGCAAGACTAAAACAGATTGCAGAAAGAGAAGAACATGAACGAATCTTCCAATTCCTCATGGGGCTGAATGATATGTATTCTGCTGTCCATGGACAGATTCTATTGATGTATCCACTCCCCAACATTAGAAAAATATATTCACTCCAGCTTCAAGAAGAAAAACAACGGCAACTCACTGAAGCCTATGACAATCCCATTCATGCCATGAATGTGAAAAGGAACACAAGGATTACAGAAAACAGACAATCCACACGGCTACAAAACAACAAGGGCAAATCTTTATTTTGCTCACACTATGAGGGAGATACAAATACGGTTGACCATTGTTATTACATCATTGGATTTCCACCAGGACCCAAATTTCATGGCAGAGAAATCAAACCATCAAATCAACACAAACGACCTGCAGTCAATAATGCTAGCAACTCAATCAAACCCAACATGGCAGGAAGCGGACTTCAGACCTTTCCTCAGTTCACAGAAGAGGAATACAATCAAATAAGGGCATTACTTGGTAAAAATCAGTTCTATGGAAATGTGACAGGTAAACACAATTCTAAATGTCATAAAGCATGGATCATTGACAGCGGTGCTAGTGATCATATATCATCTTATTCTCATTTACTATCTCAAACACCATGTCATGATACTGTTCATTTACCTGATGGCTCACATATAAAAACCTTATCAGTTGGTAATGCACAAGTTAACCAACACTTGTGCATCAAGAATGTCCTCCACATACCATCCTTTCAAGTTAATCTTCTCTCAATCAGTAAACTCACCCGTGACTTAAATTGTATTATCACTTTCCATTCTAACTTCTGTATCTTGCAGGACCTGAACACGATGAAGATGATTGGCCCGGGGAAGGAGCATAACGACTTATACTATCTATTTGAGCACACAACTATTAAGCCACCATAAAAAATTCAAGCCAACACCATTTCCACCATCCTAGATTTATGGCACTGTCGCTTAGGACACCCCTCTGCTGCACCTTTACAATATTTATCTAAGACGATTCCTAATTTTTCTATTCATCCTATGCATTATGACATTTGCCCTATAACAAAACAAACAAGGCTATCTTTGAATATGAGTTATATTTCCTCACATGCATCTTTTGATCTTATACATGGTGACATATGGGGTCCTCATCGCACACATACACACTCGAGTGCTCGCTATTTTTTAACCATTGTGGATGATTATTCATGTTACACATGGATCCATCTTATGAAGCTTAAATCTGAAACGCAAACCTTACTCAAGTCCTTTAATGCATTTGTCAAAACACAATTCCAATGTAATGTTAAATGTGTAAGAGCAGACAATGGGAGTGAGTTTACTTCCATGCGACCCTTTTTCAATGATTTAGGAATTCTCTTTCAACAATCTTGTCCAGCCACACCACAACAAAATGGTGTCATAGAGCGCAAACATTGTCATCTTTTAAACGTTGCTCGTGCTCTACGCTTCCAAGCTTGTTTGCCACTTCAATTTTGGAGGGAAAGTATACTCACTGTAGCCTATATAATTAATCGCTTGCCTACACCCATTCTTTTAAAAGCTTCACCTTATGAGAAACTGCACAATATTATACCTACTGTCGCACTCGACATCGTGGCGGCCCTAAAAATAATCTTTGATTATGGAAAAAGAACAGATTTCTGGCATCTTGTTCTTTTAGGGGAAAAGGTCTTGTTTAAGGAGTCGCCACTGAGTATTACGGTCATTAGGAACCCTAACTGGTCATCAGAGATTTATGGCTTGGGATTGGTTACGTAAAAGGAAACATATTATCACCTCTTAAACGTTCTACCTGAAGCAGACTGCATGGTTGGTTTTTTCTTAAATTGCTAAATGTTTATTAGTTTATACTATGATAATTTGCTTATAACATTCCTGACTCTAGTGTCAATGAATATTCACAAACAAGAAAAAATTATTTTTTACACATGCACATATTTTTTTTTTCTAGCTAAATAAAATAAAATACAATGAATAAAAATAATATAAATTTGAACCGGTATTTTTATTTCTGACTCTGGTGTCAGTGAATAAACCAATAAATTTATATTATTTGTATTTATGCATACACATTTTTTATGTTTCTACTTTTTTAACTTTTCTGTTTTTTATTTTTTATATTTTTTTGGGCAGGGTCCAACTCAGCTCGCATGGGCTGGGCTAGACCTAGCCAGCCTGGCTCGGTCACTGGCCCAAGCCAGTGACCGGGCAAATTTCACCCGCAAGTGTGTGTGATTCACGCACGCTTGCTACAATCACCACTTAATTAAGTATCTAATGCACAGTGTTGATGAATTATTTTACAGAGCTGGAGACACTTGCCTAGGAGCATAATGAAGGTGATGGCATACTGTTCCTCTCTTCATTTTTTAAGATTCTTCCTCTGGTTTTGGAAGCCGGCGCCGGAGAAGAAGAAGCCGATTGTGATGCTGGTGCTTTCGTTTGTGGGTTTCTTATTTCCCTGTCCTCCTCTCTGCCTCTGTTCTCAAAGAAAGAAAGAAATGCCTTGGTTCCTGTTGCTCACAGTTGCAGAAGACGATGACAGTGTAGAAGGGCTATCCCACTAACACTGCCACTGCCTTCTCTCCTTTGTTTTGTTTTTCTTTAACTCTACCTTCTCTCCCCAGTTTCTCTTCCTCTTTCCCCCCTACTTGTTTTCTGGGTTTTTTGTTGTCTACAGGGAAGAAAGTAATGGTAAAAGCAATACTCCTCTCTGTGTAGTCTTTGTTTGGCATGTGCTCTCTCTTGGGTTTTTGCGCTGTGTGCTGTCTTTTTTCTGTTTTTCAAGGTTTCCTTTTTTTTTTCTGCTCACTTGGTTTTTTTCCGTTCTCCCCCTCAGTTTTTTTTCTTTTTTTCTTGCCCTCGGATCTGCTCTTTCTTCCAATTTTCCCCAGGTTTTTTCAGTCTCTCCATTTGGCTTTTTCGTGTCCCCTTGTGACCTTTCGTTCTCTGGCTTTTATAGCCAGATAACAAATCGTTTCTTCCAACCATTGATTGCAGGTGTAATGGTGGAGGCGGGTGTCCGTTGAAGAAGATGAGCAGCGTATCCACAGACGGCGCCGTTTTGATGTTTAATGGCCATTTGCTTTTTTCATCCTTGACATTTTGAATTTTTGCAGTCTAGTCCTTGGGTAAATTGTAATTGAACCCCTGCATCTCAGCGCCATTTACACATTGGTCCTTGGGTTTTAATTTCTTGCAAAGTTGACTAGAATCAACCCTATACCTTGATAGTTTTTCAATTAAGTCCCTGAATAAATTAATTACAAGCTCAATTTAGTCTAAAACTTGTCAATTCTCCAATTAAACCCTTGATTGGATTAATTAAATTAATTCCAAGCTTAATTAAGTCTCAAAACTTATCAATTCTCCAATTAAAACCTTGATTGGATTAATTAAATTAATTTCAAGCTTAATTAAGTCTCAAAACTTATCAATTCTCCAATTAAACCTTTGATTGGATTAATTAGATTAATTCCAAAGTTTAATTAAACCCCAAAACTTCCAATCATGTTGCCCTTAACCCAAATTTTAATTCATTCTTCATTTATTTCATTTTACTTGTTTTTCATCAATATTATTTTTTTCCATCATCATTTTTTTATCCCTTTCAGTAAATAAATTAATAATAATTATTAAAATAAATGGGTAAAAAATTGGGTTATGACACCTACATACCATCACATGAAGGTTTTTGGTTGTCTTTGTTATGCTACCACTGTTACACCCTCACACAAATTTAATTCTAGAGCACACAAATGTATTTTTGTGGGTTATCCTTTGGGTCAAAAGGCATATCACCTTTATGATCTCTCAACTCATATGTTTTTCTCTAGCCGCGATGTCACTTTTCATGAATCTATATTCCCCTTCTCTACTCAACTACAAGACCCACAGTCCGATTAGCCAAACACCTACACCTCCAGGTTACCCTTATCAGCTCCTATTTCTCCTTAAACACTGTCCATTCCTTCCTCTTCTTTAGGTGAACCATCCACCTTACCTTTACTATCCTCCTCCAACGATGACACAATTTCCCCTCCTATGCCTTCTCCCTTAAACCATGTTCTGCCATCGTCTCCTACCAACATCCCTAGCCTCGTTGAGCCACCTTTATCACCACATGTTTCCACACCACCTGCTCTCCCAAGATTATCACTGCTTTCATGCCACTTTGCTTCCCCCTAGCTCATCATGTTCTCATTCAGGTACTCACCATCCTTTATCTAAATTTGTTTCTTATACTCATTTATCTCCCTCTCACCGTGATTTTATTACAAGCCTTTTTGCCCACAGTGAGACTACATCATTTGCACAGGCTGCCTCTGATCCCTGGTGGCAGGATGCCATGCAAACTAAATTAACAACTCTTGAACTGAACAATACCTGGACATTATGCCCCTTACCAGTAGGTAAACGTGCCATTGGGAGCATATGGATATATAAGCTTTAAATGCCACTCTAATGGAACCATCGACCAATTCAAAGCTCGCCTAGTTGCCAAGGGTTACACATAATTGGAAGGTCTTGACTACACAGACACTTTCTCCCCTGTTGCCAAGTTAGTTACTCTCAAATGCTTGCTTGCTGTTGCTGTTGTTCGTCACTGGCCCTTACACCAACTCGACGTTCAAAATGCCTTCCTTCACGGTGATTTAAATGAAGAGGTTTACATGCAGCCTCCTCTTGGCCTTCCTCGTCAGGGGGCGAATATTGTATGTCGGCTTTAGAAGTCCATATACGGCTTAAAGTAGAAATCGCGTAACTGGTTCTCAAAATTCTCCACAGCCATCAAAAGCTTTGGATTTCAACAATCCAAAGCAGACTACTCTCTGTTTACTAAGGTACAAGGTGCTTCCTTTACAATAATATTGCTCTACGTTGATGATATGATCATCACAGGAAATGACACTGCCACAGTTGGAAAACTTAAAAGGTTTCTTCACAACCATTTTCGGATTAAGGATTTGGGCAATCTCAAGTACTTCCTTGGAATTGAAGTTGCCTACTCCAAACAAGGTATCGCCATCTCCCAACGTAAATACACTCTTGATATACTTAAAGATGCAGGTATGATTGGTTCAAGACCAACTAAAATTCCAATGGAACAAAACCAACGACTCACCCCTTCAGAAGGTGAACTGCTCAAAGATCCATCACTATATCAATGCCTTGTCGGCCGTCTTCTATATCTCACCATCACAAGGCCAAACATTGCCTTATCAGTACACGTTCTCAGCTAATTCATGCAGTAACCAAGGAAACCTCACCTGGATGCAGCTCACCGTGTCCTACGATATTTGAAGTTGGCACCAGGACAAGGCATTTTGTTTCCATCACATGGAAAGTTACAATTGAAAGGGTATTGTGATGTTGATTGGGCAAGTTGTCCAACAACCAAGCGATCTGTTACTAGCTTCTACGTTTTCCTTGGAGGAGCTCCCATATCTAGGAAGAGCAAGAAACAGTCGGTCGTATCACGTTCTTCAGCAGAATCAAAATATAGATCAATGGCATCACTTACCTGTGAGTTGGTTTGGCTTAAACAACTCCTATGTGATTTGCAGGTGCCACACTCGCAGCCAACCCTCCTATATTGTGACAACCAAGCTGCATTACACATCGCAGCCAACTCTGTATTTCATGAATGCACAAAACATATCGAGATTGATTGTCATACTGTACGTGAGAAAATACAATCAGGATTGATAAATACCACTTATGTATGTTCAACATAGCAGATAACAGATATATTCACAAAGCCTCTTGGTAGCCTGTTATTTCATAATCTGTTGCACAAGCTGGGAACCTTGGACATCCATGCTCTAGCTTGAGGGGGCGTGTTAAGATTTGGAATCAGAACAATTAAAGCTTGATTTGTAAATCATATCTTAGAGATTTAATTTGATTGTAATTTCTGTAATTAAGTCCTAAATGTTAGTTGCTAGTTTGTCAGTTTACTTATTTAGACAAGATCTTTTCTATATAAACTGTGTATATGTACTGTAGAAATTACACAGATTAATAAGACTGCATTGCTGTTCTTCAAACTTCTTCTGTCAGCTTTCTTGTTTTCTTTAGTCCGTGTGATTAGTTAAGGTACGCGCAAACTGCTCGGACATCTATATTAATTAAAAAATAAAGTATTCTCATATATATATATGTATATATATATATATATATATATATATATGTATATATGTATGTATGTATAAATGTATGTGAATCAAACGTGTTTCGAGGATTTATTTATGAAAAAGTACATTCTATCATTCACGTCTACCTATTATAAAGTTAATATATCAAAGACCAACAGTAAAATAACCTTACGAGGATGGCCACAAAAAAAGGGGTTTAATACACTAGAGGAGCGCGTGGTTTTAATTTGCGAACACCGGGTTGTGATTTGGTGGGTTAAATAAGAAAACTTAATTTGATATTAAATTGATTTAAGATTAAATTTAATATTTTATTTTGATTGGTTTTATATAGTGCTTTAGTAATGTTAAAAATAAATTTAAACGTTGAGTTATTATTCAATTTTAAAAAATAAAGTTTAATTTTAGTGCTTTAAACTAATTAAAATTTTTGATATCTAATTTCAAACTCAAACAAATATTTAATTTCTTTTTTCTTCCTAATAAATAACATATTTATCTTAATTAACTTTCACTACAACATTATCCAGTTTTACCGACGGATTAATTCCGTCAGTGAAAGCAATTAAATCCGTCGGTGAGCAAAATACCGACGGCTTCACCGACGGAAGTTATCCGTCGGTAAAATAGTCGTCGGTAAATCCCATTTCCGTCGCTAATTCTGTCGCAAATTAAAAAAACCATCCACCGACGGAAACACCGACGGTAATACAGACGGATACGCGCGCCAAAAAAAAATTCCCCGCGGGAACATTACCGACGACCAATCCGTCGGTAATTGTAAGGGTAATTACCGACGGCATCACCGACGGGTTTTCCATCTGTAATTATGGCATGGCTTGTGATTTTGTTGCAACTCTTTGTGTAATACCGACGGATATTATCCGTCGGTAAGTCCGTCGGAAGTTCGACGGATAATATCCGTCGGTGATGCCGTCGGTAAAGATGGTATGGATGGTAATTGTTCGGCAACTCTCTGTTAAATACCGACGGATATTATCCGTCGGTATATCCGTCGGTAGGTATTTGAAATATATAAAAAAAATAATTTATTAATTGTAAAAAACATTAATAAACAAATAAAAATGCATTAAACATTAAAAATGTAAAAGTAATAATATTCATTACAAATTTAATGTGTTTAAAAAACAAAATTAAACTAGAATAGCGGCGGAGCTGGAGGAGGAGGCGGAGGAGGAGGAGGCTGGTTGTTCCCGGGACCAAACAGATTGTCCCCATATCTCTCCCTCAACCGGCTATTATAGGTCTCCTGAAAATTCCATCGGTAAAAAAATCATCAAATGCAATTTAAGATGCAATTCAAGAAAATAATAACTTACAAAATAAAATGAATGAACGAACATACCACGAAGTGCTGAGCACGGTTGTCCACGAACTGCTGCACCCCTTTTTGGCGGTCTTGACTCCGCACATGCG
>Ga0325404_1001967_pt1 | contig 21864 bp, 12 predicted proteins | sample PopdelMetagenome_18_FD_205664 | JGI IMG/M metagenome (GOLD analysis project Ga0325404, IMG submission 205664) | Populus deltoides microbial communities from Bellville, Georgia, United States - Xylem-Control-R1 | ecosystem: Host-associated > Plants > Phyllosphere > Stem > Wood/Secondary xylem...
GATTCCATTGTTTCAATGGAGTCAGATATCCAAGCATCCTGAATGGATGCCTCAAATCAATGCATGGTTTGGCAGATTTCAGGTTGGTGTTAATTTATAATTTTCAGCTTATTTCTAATAAATTATTAATATAATTGTAAATAAATTATTGTTTTTATTTAAACTTGTTTATTTATACACAACACAAATTCTGCTGGGACAGTGAGCATAACACTGTTGTGAGGAGGGTGTGGGAAAATCACGCGGTAACTAGGTAAGATCGAGAAAAATACAAGATTTTTTTAGACTAAAATTTATGTTTCAAAATGTAATTTTTGGTTGCATGAAGTAGGTTGTGTGATTTTTGATATGAAGCACAGAAAAGGGCAAAAAAAACCGCGAGGGATAGGGGTTTCCAAGGCTGGAACGATGTTGCGGTTTGGAGGGATTTCAAACCGATATACATCTCGGAAGATATATGGCCGCTCTATCTTCAGCACGTGACGTCTAAGCGGTTCACACGACGCTCATAGTCTGGTGCTGGCAACCAGAATCGGCCAATTTATGGCTTGATGACAACGCACACTGGCGGCTCTGTTCCGTTTGCTGCACACGTGAAACGGATGGTAAGATTAATTTAAATGAAATATATCGTTAAATTAAGTTGTTTTTAATATATCTTTTTTCATTATAGGCTGCGTCTCTTGGACGTGAGCCGAGCTGGATAGAGCTGTTTGTGGAGATGCACGTATGGAGTCAAAACTGCCAAAAAGGGGCGTAACAGTTCGTTGATAACCGTACTCAACATTTCATGGTATGTTTGTTCGACCATTTTATTTTGTAAGTTATTATGTAAGTTATTATGTTTATTGAATTGAATATGATGATTACTTTTTTTTATTTTCAGGAGACCTATAATAATCGGTTGAGGGAGAGATACGGGGACGATATTTTGACCCATCTTGAATTCGATCCGGATTTGTGGATGGAGGTTGGCTCGTCAAGTGGACCCGATAAAAATTAGGTTTACGGGCTCTCCAACACTACGGCCGACAACTTGCGATCGACCCGTAGTGTTTCAACCGTTGGGAGCTCCCAATCAATATTGAGCTCCCAATCTAAGGAGTTCGTGGCCTTGCTGCAACACACGGCTCAGCTCACCAACAAATACGACCACCTATCAGCGGAGTACGCACAACTCAAAGCGTCTCATGCACAACAAAGAGCGGAGTCTGAGCAAATCAAAGCGTCTCAAGCACAACAAAAAACAGAGTATGAACAACAAAAAACGGCTTATGAGCAACAAAAGCGGCTTATGAACAGCTTCGCGAAATGGTTATGAACATGGTAAATAGTGGAACATGTGCGCCTAATCCTTTTTGGCCGAATAACCACCAACCTCCTCCTCCAGGATCTCCTCATCCTCCTCCAGCTCCACCTTTATATTAATTTGTAATAAACATTATTTACCTTTAAAACTTCATTTCATATTTTTTTAAAACATATTCTGTTTGTAATGAATATTATTTAACTTTGTATTTTTTTATGTTTAATATAAATTTTATTTGCATAATTGGTTTGTATTACAATTAATTTATATAGTTTTATATTATATATCCTAAATAATGTTTTAAAAACAAATTTAGAAAAAAACTATTACCAAGGATTTTACCGACGGATTCATTCGGTCGGTATTTTAAACACTCATCGATAGACTTACCGACGGAATTAATCCATCGACATTTAATAGTAGCTGCCACACTTACCGACGAATTTACAGACGGATATATTCGGTCGGTATTTCATACACTCACCGACAGATTTATCGACGGTTAGCAGCCATCGGTAAATCACAATATCACCGACGGACTAAAAATCCGTCGGTATATTTCAAGCAGGAATCTTTTTTTTTTATGCGCAAATTCCGTCTGTAAAACCATTGGCAAATGGTTTTTTTGTTTTGCCGATTGATATAGCGATGAAATGGGGAATCACCGATGAAAGGAAAGCCGACGAACGTAATCCGTTGGTGATGACGTCGGTAAAAAAATTACCGATGAACTTCTAATCATACACCAACAGAATTTTTCTGTTAGTAAAACTATGAAATTTTATAGGGTGTCCAAAGCCTAGGCGCCTTAGGCATTAGACAAAAATAGGGCACAATAAAGGGATGGCCTGAGCTTAGGGCACTCATGGATCAGGCTAGGCAAAGCCAAGCTTTACACATCCAAGAATGGAGTCATTTTCTAGGCTACTCTCAACTTATCGTTGCTCAATTTTCAAGAACTTGATTTTTTATTTTTGTTTTGGTCATCTTATTTCTTTTTAATTTTATCCTCTTAAATTATATTGACTTTATTTTATGTGTTGAACTTGTATTAATTGCTTTGCATGCTTTTGCATATGGAAAGTGAGTGAAAAAATTATGACATTTTATTAGAGATAAATTTTGTGAAATAGAATTTAAAATTATAGATATAAATTAAAATAAAAATGACCAAAAAAAAATATATCCCTTTCCATTTTCACATAAGAAACTTTAGTTTGATCCTAAAGTTTTAATTTTTACATGCTTGGACCATAAAGCGTTAAAATTTTATATTTTGATTTTAAACTTTATTTACTTCATATTTAAGTTCTTGGTAGCATAGAAAAGATAAAGAAAGTTATTGAAAAATGAGGATAATAGAAAAGGGTTCAGAATTGTGATATTTTAGCAAAAATAAAATAAACATGATATGCTTGGATTTAATGGGTTCATATAGTAAAGGGAGTTCATGAAGATGATCTAGAAATTTAATCTTAATAGAAAAAGTAGATCGAGCCTCAATAAGTTTTTATATATATTTAATTTAATTTTGAATTTTTTAAACCAATTAGAGGCTATTCTAGGGTTGAAAATGAGTTTATGTAGATACATAAGATTTTTTAGTATTAAAAAAAAACAAATTAAAGTGAGATTCTAGGATACAAAATTTTTAAAAAAAATGTGTTATTGTTATATTAAAAAACCTTAGAAGAATGACAAATTATCCATCCATTTAAATAAAACAAAGAAAACCAAATGGAGTCAGCCTACATGTGTAGGCTTTTTTATTATTATTTATTTAGGCTAGGTATGCAGGAATATCTTCTCATGGTCAAGTGTCTAATCTCTTTTTAAATGGTCATTTAATTTTTTTAAAATAAAATGCACTATAAAATATATATTTTTTAAAAAATAATATTAAAAAAACTATCCAATTGCTCTATTTTCTTATTATATCTTTTTATGATAATATTAACAATTAGTTTGTGAATTATTATATTTTTCATTAAAATTCAATGAGAATACAATATCTATATTTTTATTCTTCATTAAATTTATTTTTTATGATTTTCTCATAGTATCTATTCTTTTTCAATGGCATTCGAATTATAAAATCATGAATTTTTTTTTTCAGATCTTGCTTTTATTATGATAATTTTTTATATATAAAAAATATATTTTCATCGAAACAAAGAGAATATACATGAATAAAGTAAGAGAGCTTTCATCAAAAAGATACATTTTTTTTCCTTTTCAACTCAAATCATTGAAATTTTTATGAACATTTATTTTAATTGAATTTAATTTTTATTCAGAAATATGCTATTAATAAAAAAGATATGTTTTTGTCCAAAACAAAATGAAAAAGAAAAGGAAATTTTCCTGGTAAAATATATTTTTCTTATAAATATTTATTTTAATTTTCATAAAATGAATGTTCCAGTCAATTTCATTACATTATATTCTTAATTACATCATCCAATTCATTGCATTACATTACCTTGCACTACCATATCATCCAATTTATTACATTACATTACATTCCACTACCATATCATTCCAAATATATATTTGCTATCAAATTCCATTACTTCATTGAAATTCTGCTAGAAGAGTAGGGATCAATTGCTGCGAGATTATTTGATTTGTTCTCTCTGTGGGATGGAAGGCATCCCAGAATACATATTTATTGGCGTCTGGACATGTAATTGAATGTTCATTGCAAAGGTAACTCATTTCAAATGTTCCTGTGGCACAGCATGCCTTCCCTGTCTCCTGGAATCCTGCCAATCCAAAAACAAAACCACATCCAGACATCATATGGTTTTTGTGCAGGAGAACAAAATAAGGTAGAAAAGGAACCCTGGATTCGCCGGTAATTCCATTTCCGGCCTTACCTCAGCGGAGGCAGTATGAATCATTCTTGTACATCACTTAAGGAATTAGATTTTTAGATTCGATTGTTTCTTTTGCCTTCATGTGGATGTTTTCATATATAACTCCTCACTTCCTATTTGTAATACTTTAACACTATGATGGCGGCTTTACATGTACGTGCCATAATAGAAATAGTAGCAGACTAACGGATGATAGACTACATGGTTTTATTTTTTTTTTTCTCCAATAAGTAATATACTAATTATGTTTGGAGTGGATAAATTATCTTAGTCCCTCTTGTGATTCATCAATTTATTAGTGATGATGTATTGAGAAATACCTTATCGGATCAAGGCTTGAAAATCACAAACATCTGCAATTAGTCACCCTCTGATATTTAGGTTAGTTAAGTTGTACGAGGAATCTAGCTTTCAAAGCTACATGTTTTGTGTTTATGAGAATTGAAGAAGAAGAAAGAAAAGGATGATAAATTTAGGTGTTGTGAAATAAAGAATGTTTGTGTGTATTGAATCACCTGATTTCTCTTTACTTAGTGTTTCACATGGGCTTTTATACCAATAATACACATCAACTTGCAGAGAAGCAGAGATGGCAAGGTAAAAAATTTTCTAATGTAAAAAAAATAATCCAAACGATAGATAACCCGAGATAACTTGATTTAACATGTGAGCTTAAATGGAAGATTAAGATAATTCTTTTCCAGAAAAGAAAGCTGAAAAAAACACAAAGTCTAGGATTCAATAATATAATATCAAAAGATAAAATAAAAAAATCAGTTTTTTTTTTTTTTTTAAAATGGAATCTTCTAGGGTTAATTTAACTAACCTACCACAAGTAATATGAGATTGAGATAAAAAAAATTTAAAAAAAATAGCAAAAATAATAATACAGAAGCTATATCAATAAAAAAAACGTTGAAAAAAACTCAAGTCAACTTTGGTTAACTTGACTAACCAGCACCCGAGAAAACCTCACTTAAAGGAAAGTAAAGCTCAAGTGCTAATAATTTAATGACAAAGAATGAAAGTAAAAAAAAAAATCAATTTCATAAAAAAACTGCAGAGAAAAACAACCCAAGTTAACCTAGGCTAACTTGATTAACCCACTATACAAATCACGAAACTCAAGGGTCAATAACCTAATATTGAATGATGAAATTGAAAAAAAAAATCAATTTATATAAAAGGTACTAAAAAATTGTAATTAAAATAATGAGGTGAAAATCAAAATAAAAAATAAATTAAAGGAAAAACCAAAATTTTCAATTGGAGGGTTAAAATGAAACAAAAAATAACTTTAACAAAAGAAAAAACAAATAAAAAAATGAGGTCAAATTGAAAAAAAAATTAAACAACATAAAACTTAATTGAATAATAAAATTAAAAACCAATAAAACTTTAACAAAGAGGTCAAGAAAAAAATAAAAATCTAAAGAAAAAATACTGAAATAAAAAAAAAACATTTGAGAAATTGTAATTAAAAGATTATATTGAAAGGAAATAATTTTTTTAAAAAAAGGGATAGAAATAAAAATCAAAAATAGAAAAAATAATAACTGATAAGATTAAAATATCTAAAACAAAACTAGCAATTATGCATTTTTTCTTTGTAATTTTGAATAATCTTGCTTTCCAAATTTTGATTGCATCCACAGTACTAATCCTATATTAAAAATATAATGAATAAAATAAAATCACACTTAAAGGATGAATGAATGATTCATGCTACAATAAATATTTTGTGCATTCAAATTTATGAAGCAGTGCTGTCATTTTATCACAAACCAAACTTCAGAAGTGAAAGCAGAGTGAAGCTTCTTACCATATGCAGCAGGACTTCTAATGATTTGATAGACATTATCATAAACACTCCTTGTAAACAACATCCTGAGCTCAGGAAGCTCTCTCTTCAGTTCTGATACCAAACCCTCTAATTTCCCATTAAATTCCACGGCCACCTTGTTATATTCCTGTATACAGTCATGCTGACCCATGATATTTGTGGTCCTCTCCAATGGCAGACACCCCATTGGAGGAACACCAGTTAAAGATATTTTCCTACCACCGAGATGGTAAAGTTTTGTTATGAAATTTCTTGCAAGTCCAACAAGAAAATCCTCGTATTGTCTGACAGTAAACTGGGATCGCCTGGTTGGAAATGTGTAATAATTTTCAAGGAAATCATTTGTACCTAAGCTCATCAGGTATAGAGCCTCACTGAATATCTCATTCGCCTTCCGCTTGCCAACATAAGCTCTCAGTTTATTTTGGTAATCCTTGTAGTACTCTAGTTCCTTCCATAAGTGTATCACATTCTGCAAGTATATATGAGACAGGGATAAATTTTAATTGACATTTGAATGGCACCATATATAATATAAGAACAATCCTGAAAGAACAGAATTTGACAGAATTCAAATGCTCGTTTATTCTTCCTCATAAACTGGAATGTGGCAAAAAGGAAAGAGAGAGAGTGTATGACTAACTAGCACATTAGAAGTTGCATTGTCATAGCCAGTCCCAGCAGAAGCAAAGCAAACGCCAGTGGCAAAATCTGATATACTATACTGTGAGTCCAAGTAAGCTGGTATTGCTGGCTTGAGACCAAATGCCTCAGAAATGAAATCAGGAGGTATGCGCCCATTGCAGAATCGTCCAGTGGGGCGATCACCTTCGAAATCGCGGCCATATGGCTTGAAATTGCTCTTGAGAACAGTGGAAATCACGTTGTTGTTTCCAGCATCAACAGATGAATCTCCAAAAACTATAATTGCTGGGACATTAGCAATCGTTTCAGTAACTAGCACCAGGATATATATTATTTGTGTAAAGAAGAGACAAAGAACATGCATGTATCCCATTTCTCCGTGGTTTTTAAATGTTTTTGGTGACCTTATAAAAGAATCCTGGAAGAGGATGGGCATGTGGAAATTGAGATCATGAAGGGCAGTATAAGGGGAGGTTCGAAGGGAAATAAATGAGAAAAGGTTTGGTAGGTGGCTTAATTGCTGCAGGCATTGCATCAGCATTGAACAGTTTACTTGTGTTCCTTACTGTTCAGCATTTATAGTAGTTAGGTTCACAACATTTTTAATACAACTATAAGCTATTCACGAATAGAGTTTTACGGTGAGAGAAGAACTCAAAATCCCCATTAACCTGCCCTCAAACTTCAATAAACTGGGAAGCGACGTTCTTTTTATTTTCAAACCATTGTCAAGGTGTTTTGGAAGGAAGCACCCTACTTCGGTGTGGGTACTGAGGATTGCAGTTCATAGCAACGGTGGTTCTCTCTTGTCTGACGAGAATCCAGCGAAACAAACTCTAGGAATGTTAACATTTCTTATTTTACAACAAACTTTAAACATGGTAGATTTAAGTAGGATGAGTAATGGAAGTGGGACTTCCCTTAGGATGCCCGATAAGATCATGAAGATAGAGTTCAAGCTAGAGCTTGAAATGGAAGTTAGAGGACCCCTTGTTTACATTAGTAGATCTCATGGGAGTTAGACGGCCCCATGAATTTATAGTTGGATGATGAGTACCCAACATAATGTCTATAACACAAGTGGCACATATTTTTAGTCTAGCTGTAAATGGGGTATCTGGCTTGGATATCATTTAGGATGGAGAGGATAAGCAGGCAACTACCAAAAGCAAATATAGGGGGAAATAAATTACAGCTCTCCTTTGTATGTTCAAATATGGGTTCACATTCCTTTTCTTAAGGTTTACATAAATGCGAGCCAGCTACACCTGAACAGGTGAGCATTCTAGCTTTCTTTGAGCTTTACATGAGGCAGCACGGAGAAAAACCATCTCAAACAGTATTTAGGCACTATTGTAAGCTATTGAAGTGTGCAAGTGGAACACAAGTTTATGGAAGTTATGAGTGGTATTCACTTCCACAACTTGTCTAATAGAGTGATTGTGAACTTCTCTTGGGTTTTCCATCTCACTCCACCCCTTGACTTTACTATGATCTTTTTAGGGCATGTTAAGGCTACCACTAAGGGTTAATACCTAGCTAGCTAGTAAGCTTCATGAGAAATATGATGAATACCTAATGGTATTTGGAATCAAAGAGGAGCATAATAGGGGGAGCACACCTCAAGTTGATAGTTTGAGAAGATGCAGTAACATATAAGAATAGGAGCAACCATAGTGAAGGAACCAACCTAGGGTGATAGAAACTCAAACATGGAGGTCGACGTAAAAAGTTCTAGTAATGAGACCCTATCAAAATTTATTTTTTTAATTGTTATTTATGACCCAAAAACACTATGTACTGAATATTTACCTCTAGGTATGCTTTCATTAATTGTTATTTTTCATTTTTACCTACTGTGTAAATTGCAATCTTTATATTCAGGATCTAATGCCCTTTCCTTGCATTGTGAACTTTGAAATCTCTATGTTTAAGGTCCAATATCCTAAAATATGCCTTCTAAAAGACCTAAGGTGATATGATTCAGGCAATGAAAAAACAATCAAATTTAGATTATAACGTAAAATGCGTAACTGTCCAGTTTTACGGTAATAGTCATAATTCTCAATCCGACTATTGGATTGGACAAAAATATTATGTGGAGTCTCCTGACATGTTGTCTTACCTTGGACTAAATTTTCAGGTCAACCTGAGTTCGGAAAAGTATGTAAATACTGGTCAACAGAGGTTGTACAAATTTTTTTATTTACTTCCTTTTGATTTGTGGACTTTCTATTTGGCTAGGAATCTTTTCCTATAAGAATGTGGCAGCTGGTTTTGAGAATTTTCTAGTCTTGCAAGAATATTTAATGGGCAATAACATAGTTTTCATGTGTGGTATGGACTCTATATTAATGTGGAATCCTTATGGTGTATGGAAACAATTATTCTATCCTCATTAAATAAGTTTCCAAGTCAACTAAGAATACTCTGCAAACAAAAAAAACTAAAGACGAAGTAACTTCAGATTTGATTCTCCTAGCTTATATGAGACTTTTAAATGGCAACAAATCTGATCCTATCATATTTAGGATATTAAATTCAGAATTATTATTATTATTATTATTATTATTATTATTATTTTCTTCTTAGTTTAGGGTTTATTTATATTATTTGAGTTTAATTGTAAGTGGGCATCATATAAGTCCACATAAGGAGTCCATTAGGGTTTGTTTCAGTATAGAGTCAATATGAATAAAGACATAACCAAATATGTAAGTTAGACAATTCAGATTAATAAAACTTCTTATTTGCTGCACTTGTTGTGTGTTGGTGGGATAATGTCCTTTCCTTGGTTCTTTAAAGAACTGAAAAATGACTTATCGAAGAACAATTGACTTCATGATGTCATCCTTATACTTCCCATTTGCAAATTAATATTCATTGAGTGGGAGTTTCCGTTTCAAATAGTGTTGGTGCCTAGGTACAAGTTATCTTTATGTCACACTCCTATCAAACCTGATTTACATGGTTTTTCAGGAATTGGTGCCTTTGCGTGTGAGTTGTGTGACCACATGATCATGAGGTTTGCATCATTTGGTATTAGAGGTTGGCTCCATTAATCAGGTTGTATCCTTTTATTTCTTGTATTTTTGTTTTTACCTTCCGCGTCAATTTTTCTTTGTGTTGTCTTTGTTTCGGGTTTGATTTTGTTTCAAATCAGTTTGGTCAGATTGTATTCTTCCTAGGTTATTCTTGATTAGTTGCATTGAATTGAGTTTTTTGGGATAAAAAAGGGTGTCATATTATTCTTTCTTTCAAAAATTTCTTTTTTGAGAAAAAAAATCAGAAAACGTTATTTAGGGGTTTGTTTCGCCTCTTTTTGCATCCACTTATCAAACCATATTGTAATTGTGTCAAAATTGATATTCTGGTTATTTAGGGTTAAATCGCACAACATATCAATTTTCAAATCATTTGGACATCGTTAGGTTTAGGTTCCAAATTCAAGTTTTAAAGGGGCTGATTTACGTCAATTTCGCTTCCATATATCAAATCAATTTGGTATTCAATAAAACTTGATAATATAGTTTATTGGCATGAATTCACTCTAAATATCAAATTTCAGACCATTTGGAGGTCCTTTGGTTTAGGGTCCTTTTTTTTTGGGTCTAAAGGGGTTTGTTACGTTCGTCAATTGAAAATCCATGTAATTTTGGGACAGTTTTTAGTCCTCGGTGTGTTCTTACTTTCTTTACTACTATTAGCTTTCGTTTTAGGTTCTGATATAAAAAAAAATGCAAAGGGAGTATTACAATCAACATTTCATGTATTCTGACGAGGTTTTATGGCAAAAGAAGAGAAGAAATCAAATGGAGAGGTGGTATCAAAGGGAGAGAAATAAAGTGATTAGTGTTCTAAAAAAAGAAACGAAGAGTCTGTCCCGTATTCTAAGGGAGATGCAGCAAGAACTTGATGTGTTAACAACATTAGTCGATGCCCAGTAAGTTTCAAAAAGAGAGGAGCAAAAATGTCGTAATGATAATAAACAGAAGAAAAGGGCTGCTACCTTCATCCAAAGCTCTTGGCAACGATTGTTGGCAAGAAAAGAACTCAAAAGGCTTCAAGAAGAGGCTAAAAATTTATCCCTTTTCCCTGTTAATGATTCGAGGATGAATCATGTTAAAGAGAAAGGGAATGATACGATCTGGGCAATGAAATAACAATCAAATTCAGATTCTGACGTAAAATGCGTAATTGTCCAATTTTATATGAACAATCATAATTCTCAATCTGACTATTGGATTGAGCTAACATTTTACATGGAGTCCCTTGAAATGTTGTCCTAGCTTGGGTTACAATTGCAAGTCAATCGGAGTTCGGGAAGGTATGGAAATACTGGTCAACAAAAGCTATACAAATTTTGTTATTTACTTTCTTTTGATTGCGAACTTCCTACTTGGATATGATTATTTTTCTACAAGGATGTGACAGCTAGTTTTAGAAATTTCCTAGTCTTGCAAGGATATTAAATGGGCAACAATATAGTTTTCATGTGTGATATGAACTCCATATTAATGTGAAATCCTTATGATGTATGGAAACAATTATTCTTTCCTCATTAAATAAGTTCCAAGTCAGCTAAGAATACTTTGCAACCAAGGAAATTAAAGAGAAGGCAACTTCAGATTTGATTCTCATAGCTTATATGAGGCTTCTAAAGGGCATCAAATCTGATCATATCATATTTAAGATATTAAATTCAGAATTATTATTATTATTATTATTATTATTATTATTATTATTATTATTTTCTTCTTAGTTTAGGGTTTATTTATATTATTTGAGTTTAATTGTAAGTGAACATCATATAAGTCCACATAAAGGATCCATTGGGGTTTGTTTCAGTCTAGAGTTAGTATAAATAAAGACATAACTAGATATGTAAGTTAGACAATTCATATTAATAAAACTTCTTGTTTGCCGCACTTGTTGTGTGTTGATGGGATAATGTCCCTTTCATGGTTCTCTAAAGAACTGAAAAATGACTTATTGAAGAACAACTGACTTCGTGATGTCATCTTTATACTTCTCATTCCCGAATCAATATTCATCGGGTAGTAGTTTTCATTTCAAATAGTGTTGGTGCTTAGGTAAAAGTTATCTTTATGTCACACTCCTTTCAAACCTGATTTACTTGGCTTTTCGGGAAATTGATGTCTTTACGTGTGGGTTGCGTAACCATGTAATCACGAGGTTCACATCACAAGGTCCCCAAACTTAGAAAAACTCTCTAAGTCTAATTTGGAACTTCTATACTCACAATGTTTGAAATAAAGGAACCAAAATTCCAAGCTCATGTATTTCTCTTTTGAAAAAAAAACTAAAAAAGAGTGGTCTTTACTAGTATTAGATCATCAAAACATATCCATATGTTGTTGATACTTATTAAAAGTGTTAAGGTTTTTATAGAATTGTAACTTTAAAAAATTTCAAGTTTACAGATGGGCTTCGAGTACCCAGATTGGAAAAGAGGGATTTTCAAGTTTATCATTGTGTCACACTCCTATAAAACCTGATTTACTTGGCTTTCCAGGAAATTGGTACCTTTACGTGTGAGTTGTGTGACCACGTGATCACAGGGTTCGCATCATTTGGTATTAGAGTTTGACTACATTAATTAGGTTATATCCTTTTATTTCTTGTATTTTTGTTTTTACCTTCTACGATAATTTTTCTTTGTGTTGTCTTTGTTTCGAGTCTGATCTTGTTTCAAATAAGTTTGGTCAGATTGTTTTCTTCCTACGTTATTCTTGATTAGTTGCATTGAATTGAGTCTTTTGGGATAAAAAAAAGGGTGTCATACTATTCTTTCTTTCCAAAATTTCTTTTTAGAGAAACAAAATTAGAAAACGTTATTTAGGAGAAAAGGGTTTGTTTCGCTTCTTTTTGTGTCCACTTATCAAACCATATTGTAATTGTGTCAAAATTGATATTCTGGTTATTTAGGGTGAAATCGCACAACATATCAATTTTCAAATCATTTGGACATCGTTTGGTTTAGGTTCCAAATTCAAGTTTTAAAGAGGCTGATTTGCGCCAGTTTCGTGTCCATATATCAAATCCATTCAGAATTAAATAAAACTTGATATTCTAGTTTATTGGTGTGAATTCACTCTAAATATCAAATTTCAGACCATTTGGAGGTTGTTTGGTTTAAGGTCCTTTTTTTGGGTCTAAAAGGGTTTGTTACATTCGTTAATTGAAAGTTCATGTAATTTTAGGTCAGTTTTTAATCCTCGGTGTCTTCTTACTTCTATTACTATCATTAGCTTTTGTTTTAAGTTCTGATATAAAAAAAAATGCAAAAGGAGTACTACAATCAGCATTTCATGTATTCTGATGAGGTTTTATGGCAAAAGAAGAGGAGGATTCAAAAGGAGAGGTAGTATCAAAGGCAGAGAAATAAAGAGATTAGTGTTTTCAAAAAAGAAACAAAGAGTCTATCCTGTATTCTAAGGGAGATGCAGCAAGAACTTGATGTTTTAACAACATTAGTCGATGCTCAGCAAACTTCAAAAAGAGAGGAGCAAAAAACATTGTAATGATGAAAGATGAAAGAAAAAGGCTACTAACTTCATCCAAAGTTCTTGGCGATGATTGTTGGCAAGAAAAGAACTCCAAAGGCTTCAAGAAGAGGCTAAAAATTTGTCCTTTATCCCTGTTAATGATTCAAGAATGAATCATCTTAAAGAGAGAGGGAATGAGATTATCCAATCACTAAAAAAACAATCAGATTCGGATTCTGACATAAAATGCACAACTGTCCAGTTTTACGAAAATAGTCATAATTCTCAATCCAACTGTTGGATTAGGCTGAAATATTACATGGAATCGCCTGACATGTTGTCCTAACTTGGGTTAAAATTGCAAGTGAATCGGATTTTAGGAAGGCGTGGAAATACTAGTCAACATAGGTTGTACAAATGTTTTTTATTTACTTTCTTTTGACTTGTGAACTTCCTATTTTGATATGATTCTTTTCCTATAGGGATATGACAGCTGGTTCTGGGAATTTTCTAGTCTTGCACGGATATTTAATAGGCAACAACATAGTTTTCATCTGTGGTATGGACTCCATATTAATGTGTAATCCTTATAGTGTATGGAAATAATTATTCTATCTTCATTAAATAAGTTTCCAAGTCAGCTAAGAATACTTTGCAACAAAGAAAACTAAAGTGGAGACAACTTCAGATTTGATTCTCCTAGCTTATATAGGACTTCTAAAGGGCAGCAAATTCGATCCTATCATATTTAGGATATTAAATTCAGAATTATTATTATTATTTTCTTAGTTTAGGGTTTATTTATATTATTTGAGTTTAATTGTAAGTGGGTATAATATAAGTCCACATAAGGGGTCTATTACGATTTGTTTCAATCTAGAATCAGTATAAACAAAGGCATAACCAGATATGTAAGTTAGACAATTCATATTAATAAAACTTATTGTTGGCCATACTTGTTGTGTGTTGGTGGGATAATGTCCCTGCCTTGGTTCTCTAAAGAACTGAAAAATAACTTATCAAAGAACTGACTTCATGATATCATCCTTATACTTCTCGTTCGTGAATCAATATTCATTGGGTGAGGGTTTCCGTTTCCAATAATGATGGTGCATATGTACAAGTCATCTTTGTGTCACACTCCTATGAAACCTAATTTACTTGGCTTTCCAGGAAATTGATGTCTTTACATGTGCGTTGTGTTACCACGTGATCACGAGGTTAGCATCACAAGGTCCCTAAACTTAGAAAAACTCTCTAAGTCTAATATGGAACTTCTATACTCACAATGTTTGAAGTAAAGGACCCAAAATTCCAAGCTGGTGTGTTTCTCTTATTAAAAAAAACTAAAAGAGTGTGATCTTTACTAGTATTAGATCACCAAAACATATTGATACATTGTTAATACTTATTAAAAGTGTTAAGGTTTTATAGAATTGTAACTTCAAAAAATTTCAAGTTTACAGATGTGCTTCAAGTAACCAGATTGGAAAAGAGGGATTTTCCCTTTTTGAATGATTTCACAAGGATTGTATGAAGTGGGTCTCATGGAGAACAATGGTGTTGAGACTTTTTATAAAGATTACCACACAAAGATATCTCGTTGAAGACTTTTATATAAGGTAATACATAGAGGAAAACTTGTAAATAAAATTGGATGAAGATCATACATGGAGAAAATCACTACTTTTATTTTTAGAGAAATTAAAGCACAAAAGATGATTATTTACTAGTGATATATCTTTAGGTGATCTGAATGTTGTGCATATAGAAAACTCTTTATTTTGGGTACTCTTTATATCTAGGCTACCCAAAAAAAGATCTAAATGTAAAGTGATATTGATGGTGTTAGCTACTCTTGTGACTAGATGATTACTTATATTTTGAATTTTCCTTGTCGTGGTTGGAGCTCACACTTGGAGAACATTGATGTGAGTGACTTTTATATGAACTAGGGAAGCAATAATGCTCTCATCTACCATTTTACACCTAATTCTATCATTTCTCCTTTATAAACTAGAGTTGTCTACATATGCTATGAGGTTTAAAGCTCTTAACTACTCTTGTATAGCAAAGAGATCATTTCTAAGAATTCTTACTTATTGAGCCAACTAATAAAGATCTGGAAGAGTTAATGGAACTCTTGTGGAATAGAGGTCTCCAAACTTATGGAAAGAAAGGGAATCGAACTAGATTTTTTTTAATTTCCCTTAGACAACGCCATAACGTAGACTTATTGAAAACCTCACAAGTGAAAGTCTCTCTAAATCTGGTTTTGGGCTGAAAATAATGTAAATGAGATACTGAACTTGATGATGAATGAAAGTCATGTTCATCTGCAAAACAAGTCTTTTATTTAGAATAAGAGACCATCTAATGCTTAAATTAGTAAGACTGAATAAAAAAAATATAATCTTAAAAGATGTATTATGTGTATGTATGTTTATGATTGTTTATATAAGGTAATGATGAGGATGAATATGAGAGTACTAAAATGTAAAAGAAGTGTTCATACCTACCTTATGGTTCATGGAAACATATTTATAGTCATGAACAACATCAACTTGCATGATGTTAAGGTCAAAAAAGAGAAATGATTGTGATACCTAACTAAATAGTGATTATTTTTTAATTATAAGCCCTTAAGAGTGGTAATGTTTAGTTCAAGAAGAAGAGATCTTGTCATGTGGACTATAAGTTAGGCTTAAATGTGTCCAACATTACTGATGTCACTAGTAGATCTAGTCGTGTTAACATGATATGGATGCACCACAGGCAAGTGGATCAATTAGGGGATATGGTATGTATGCCTAAATGTGATGCGTTCATGGATAAAGAGAAGACCTTTATTCTATTATGCATCCATTAGGGGTTTTTAGGTCAATTAGACCATTTAGGATTTTGTGTCACACATGTTGGGCTTCTAGAAAGTTATATCACCCCACTTAAGTCCATTATTCTAAAGGGCATGCAGCATGACCGGGTCTAGTTAGAGATACATCGTGTATAGTCTTAGGAATCTTGAGTATGCATTTTATGTTGGGTTTCCTAAAATACAAATGTACAGCGAAAACGTTAAATTTAAAATTTTTTAGGAGTCTCAATGATCATATTAGACTGATCTAGAGTTGTTTAGGGTTCATGCAAAGATTATCTAAAGATCATATGTTCTTTAGGCTTTGAATTTTTTCTTCAAGACTCGGTTATTGCAAACCATAAACTGTCAAAATATCCGGCCTCTAACGGTAATCAACACAAATCACAAATGATAAATCTCCTAAGACCTTTTAGGAGACAAAGATTGCTATATCTTAGAGTGCTAGCTTTTTTTGTGTTTTAGGTGTTTACTTATAGTATTTTTCTCACCTTCTCTTCTTCACAGTAAATAAGAGGCATAACATTCTAAGGAAGCATAAAAAAACCTATAAAAGGCAAAATATCAACATGCTCCTTAAATAATATCACATATTATTTTAGGATAATATTAGAAATTTATTCAATCAAGTCCCTACTTGGTTTTTCTAAATTTAGAATTGTAATCCCCTCTATTAATTAGATTCTAGTCCTTAATTTTTAAAATTTATTTACAATCAACTCACACTTGATTAATCATCCCATTTTTATTTATGACCAATAGTTTTATCTATGTAACACATTAAGTTCCCTAATAAGTTAGCTCAAATATATATCATAAAATAAGATTAAATAAATTAAACAATTTAATTTATTATCAATTCAACAATTGATTGATTTATATTTAAAGATTAAGTATAATGTTTAGCAACCTGTCATGACCCCCCAAATATCAAGAAAGTCATAAGTGGTTTGACTTAACCTTTCAATGATTAGTTTCTCAATGTAATTAAAATTTTCCAATTTAGACATTATAGCTCGCAGTATGTTTACTTTGTTAAATCATGTTAGTTCTCTCACATTATAGTCATTGATTATTTGAATATATTTTTAAACTCTTTTTAAAACTCATTTCACATTGGCCAAGGATTTCACAATCAATACTATTTGAGAACATATGGAATAATTTTTCTAATTACTTAGGGTGATGAATCCTCTCTTGATTACTCAAATATCTCCATATAGTTTATGTTATACCCAATGTCTGCATGTTTGTATGTTTGTTACTCTTGATTATGACAACATGTGGTTAGGATCAAAGTATAACACTCCTTATATAAGATAACTTAGTAATATCAAGTTTAAGAATCACTTATACAACTATCACAAGAGCCTTTTCATAGACATGTGATCTCTCTATATGGCATTATCTTACGGGTCAGTTCAGTAAACATGTCATCTAACAAAGACCTGCATATTAGTTCCAAGTATTTCTCATATCTCAATTTATGAGAGCAGTTGCTTCTTTTCATAAAAGAAGAAACATAATATGCATCGGTCTTAACATCTCTAATTAATATCCAATTTTAGAATAACATTGACTAGAAACATTTAGGAATAATGATTTGATGTAATAGAAATCTCATAATTATAACAACCTTATAATTTTATTTGCAAAATATTTTTTTATGAACTTTATCTTTATTCTAAATTTATTAATTAAACATTAGATTATTAATCAAATATAAATAAATATTAAAAAAAGTCTTTATTAATAATAAATATATTCTACATAGAATTAATACTACAAATACGTATTCACTAACATTTTAACTCTTCAACTTTCAGGTTGCAGCCACATCTTGTGATTTGGGCGTGTAGGCTCTCGATCATGTCTTGTATCTTGTGCTTTTGGGTCTAGGCCGTGGGGGTAAATTTTAGAGCTCCAAAAGTGAAAACTAACCAAAAAAAAATATTCTTGACTTATTTAAATACAAATTCATATAATTTTCCCAGACATTGAAGGGGGCAGGGGAATGACAAGCCCTATTCAAAATCCTGATTGGGAAGGAAATAAATAGATGGTGGTTGAAACATTTAAAGGGGGCAGGGGAATGACAAGGCGTATTCAAGTGACATGGAAATCAACAGACGCTTCCAAGCAGAGAAGGTGGCTCCAATTAGGTGCACCAATTATGAGCTGATGCCTCTCCATTGAAGTTTGATATGTAGTGTCCAAGACTCTTTAGCCACAGAACATTTAGATTGGCTTCAAGGAGGTCTGGTCACCACCAGGGTGACTACAACAAGATTGCATATGAATCTAGTTTAGATAATTTATTTTTAATTGAATGAGAGAGAATGATTTAATCTTAATATATAAAAACTGAGAAAAAAATCTCGACTAAAAATAAAAAATAAAACATAAAAAAACTTTGAAATGTGGGTACTGTTAAATTCTGGCATGGCATCGGAGACGAGCACCATTTCAAAAGTTTGATGTAATGTAGTTGTGGTTCTAAAACATTAAACGTGAAATAGTAACCGAGCCTCTCATTGCTTCGCCTGTCAACCATTCTCTCTTTTGTTAGTAATTTAATTACATATAGTACATAACTAGTTACATGCCCCGCGTGATGCCGCGGGTCAATTATTTTTTGCACTTCATAAAAAGCTAAGATCTAAAAGTATTAGGTTTTTTTTGCAAAGTTATATCCAATAATCTTAGGTTTAGGCGCAACGCCTAATCCAACGACACTCTCTTACTCTATTTCTCCTTCTTCTTCCCTTCTTCTTCCCTATCCCACCTCTCCCCTCCCAAACTGCAGCCAACCACCCTTCCCAACTTTCCCCTCTTCTCAACACAAGCACTCAAGTTTCTTATACTTTTGTACATGGTCACAACATCCGTTCTTGTGGATTTTATCATTTTTTGTAAGTAAATCTATTCTTTTTAGTTTCAATATTTAAATGTGAATTTTATTATTTTTTTAGTATAAGAATTTTGTTAACGTATGTACTTGTTTAATTGTTATTTGTCAAAGAAACTTGTAGTATGAATGTATAATTTTGTAGTTGTTATAGTTTTTTTAGATTTTGTCAAATTATATTGGAACCCATCGGTATTTCACAGAGAATTGAAAAAAAATTACGGACTTGTACCATAATCACCAACGGACATACTGACGGAATGGCACCCTTCGGTATTTCACAGAGAGTTGGAAAAAATTTACGGAATTATGCCACAATCACCGACGGATAATCACTGATGGTTTACGCACATCCCGAAGCGCACGCATGTCAGAGGCATGGTCAGTCGACACGTTTACCGACGGACTTTTAGGCACGTTTACCGACAGATCAAAAAGTCTGGCGGGATTTTTTAATCTTTTGGTGCGAATATCAATTCATTACCGACATAAATTACCGATGAAATTTAATGTCGCCGACAATAATAAATGTCTGTCGGTAATATCGTCGGAAAAATTGCTATATAAAACCCCCCCTCCTACCATTTGGTTCATTTTTTCTCTCGGCTCTTCATCTCCATTTCTCTTCTCCTCTCCGTTTGTTTTTAGTTTTTGGAAGAGATTTTATTGTTTTGGTGCTAGTTTTAAACATATTAAAAGGTGTGTATTCTTTTTTCTTTATCTTTGTATTTTTTTATTTGTTTTATTTTAATTATGATTATTTTTTTGGTGTTTTTTGTTTTGTGTATTGTTTGTAAATACAATCTTAAAATCAACACACTATTAAGGTAAGCATTTTATATTCCTAAATTTATTTTGAATTGATGTATTGTTTTTTTGTTTTGTGTATTGTTTGTTTTCTGTTTAGGATGTTTTGTGTAGTGTTCTTTAGTTTTTTTTCATTTTATTTATTAATTTTATGATATTATTGTTTGTATTGCTATAATTGTTATTGTTGAATTTATGTTTTGAATGTTAATTGAAATATAGAATTAAATTTAATTAGTTTATCTTAATTTAGGATATTATTGTATGTATTGCTACAATTGTTATTGTTGAATTTATGTTTTAAATGTTAATTGAAATATAGAATTAAATTTAATTAGTTTATCTTAATTTTAGGATATTATTGTTTGTTATGTTGTTTATTATTTTGATTAATTTTAATTGTTATTTATGAATTTGTATTGATATTAGTTGAAAATATATAGATGTTGAATTTCTATAAATGTTACGTTGTATAGAGTTGATTTTGCAATATTTGTGTAATTATTAATATTTGTAGGTATGAAAACTGTGGGTAATCTTTAATATAGGGAAGGTGCTGTCGAATTAGTTTAAATGATTGAATTTCTATAGATGTTAGGTTGTATATATGATATTGCTGGAGTCAATTGGTTTGTGGTTATTATAAAGATTTGCGCAGGTTTGAAAACTGTGGGTAGTCTTCAGTATAGGGGAGGTGCTGCCGAATTTTTTTAAACAATCAAAGTTAATTATGTAATTATTCGTATAAATTTGTGTAGATGTGTAGAATGAAATCTACAGCATGTCGTCAGCAGACAGTTGCAGCTAGTTCTTCTAGCAGCAAGGAGGACGTATCCTTAGGTGCTGATCACAGCAAGGAATCTGCGCCAACTTGTGATGCTGCCTCTTTTAGCGCGGTTTCACAGCGCAGAAGCGGTATGCCTTCATAGCGGGGTCAATTCACCCGCAAGTAGCGGACACAATGGAAGGATGACCTCTCAATGTAAGTTTGTTTAGGTTTTAGTTTTTTTATTTACTTATAACATAATTTATGAACAACTAGTTAATATTTTATTAATTTAATTTAATTTTAGGTTCATAAACATTGAGGCAGCAATGACAATAACATTGGTGTTTAAATCATCGATGGAGATTCTATTGTTTCAATGGAGTTAGGTTTCCAGACATCCTATGTGGAGACCTAATATCGATGCATGGTTTCAGCGATTTAGGTCGGTGTTAACTTTTAATTTCCAGCTTATTTTTAATAAATTATTTTTATAATTTTATTTCTTATTGAATTTTTAATTTATATGAATTATTTATATACACAGAACAAATTTGAGTGGGATTGGTTGAACAACAATGTTGTGAGGAGGGTATGGGAGAATCACGCGGCAACTAGGTAACATCGAAAATAATAATTATTTTTTGTTTATAATTTTATGTTCTAAATTCTTATTTGTTACTATGGAAGTAGGTTGTGTGATTTTTGATATGGCATCCAAAAAAAATCAAAAAGACATGCGAGGGATAACGGTCTTGAAGGATGGAATGAGGTGGCGGTTTGGCGGGAATTCAAACTGTCATTCATCTCGGGAGAAATATGGACGGCATATATTGAGCACGTGAGCTCAGAGTGGTTCTCACGGCACTCACAGTCCGACACCAACAACTGGAACCAAGAAATTCATGGTTCGGTGACCACGCACACCGGTGGCTCCGTCCCATTTAGCGCACATGCAAAGCGGATGGTAAGATTAATTTTAATGAAATATATCATTAATTAATTTGTTGTTCCTAATAATATATTTAACTTGCAACCTATTTTCTCCTTACAGGCTGCGTCTCTTAGACGTGAGCCGAGTCCAATGGAGCTGTTTGTAGAGACGCATGTTGACACGATCAAAGAGTTGATGTCTTATCCCAAGTGCAAGAGTGTCACAGTAATAAATAACCTGGCAAGACCGGGGTCGAACCATAGGGAGGTGAACTATATAAATTATAATAATAATAATAACAATAATAAGAACAACAACAACAACAACAACAACAACGACGATGATGATGATGATTTAAAGAGGACTTTGAGATATAAGATTATTAAAGA
>Ga0325404_1001968_pt1 | contig 21860 bp, 11 predicted proteins | sample PopdelMetagenome_18_FD_205664 | JGI IMG/M metagenome (GOLD analysis project Ga0325404, IMG submission 205664) | Populus deltoides microbial communities from Bellville, Georgia, United States - Xylem-Control-R1 | ecosystem: Host-associated > Plants > Phyllosphere > Stem > Wood/Secondary xylem...
TGGAGTGTTTATGGCGTTTTTCATTTTGGTCCTTAAAGTTTTGGAAGTCTTGTGATTAAACCCCTAGTTAATTGGTAATTGGATCTCTGCATCTCGGCGACTTTTACAAGTTAGTCCTTGGACTTTAATCTATTGCAATTGTGCCCCCAATTAAACCCACACTTTGGTATTGCTTTCAATTAAGTCGCTGATTTCATTAATTCAATTAAATCCAAAGTCCAATTAAGTCTAAAACTTATCAATTCTCCAATTAAAACCTTGATTGGATTAATTAAATTAATTTCAAGCTTAATTAAGTCTCAAACTTATCAATTCTCCAATTAAACCCTTAATTGGATTTAATTAGATTAATTTCAAAGTTTAATTAAACCCCAAAACTTCCAATCATGTTGCCCTTAACCCAAATTTTAATTCATTCTTCATTTATTTCATTTTACTTATTTTTCTATCATTATTATTATTTTTTTTCCATCATCAATTTTTCATTAAATAAAATAATAATAATAATTAAAATAGGTCAAAAATTGGGTTATGACAAGATTCTAAGAAAATTTAAATGAAATGAACTTAATTATCTTACAAATTTAAAAATCATATTACTTACATTATAAATTAAAAAAATAAAATTAATGTCAATTGGAAAAAAGAAAAAAAACAATTAACTTAATGTGTCTAGGAGACGAGATTTTTAACGAAGATTGAATGGTTTTGATGTATTTAATTTTAAGATTTTTGAATTATATGCCATGTAGTATAAGAGAATATAGAACTTTAATTCTTCAAAACAAATTCAAATTATATATTTATTGTAAAAACATTTCTACTGTTTTCCTATGTAAACAATTGATATAACTAATTAAATTGGTAATGATTGAAAAAACAAAATAATTAACGATTTGGAAGAATTTTAGAAAGTGAATGATTTTATGTTTAGTTATTTTTTAGACGTGAGTAATTTTAATTTTAAATACTTCAGGTTTTGCGTACTTATTTTATATTAAAGGTGATCACTCCTTTACCAGCAAACATAGCCTAGCGGTAGCTTATTTGGTTGTTATGTAATGAAACAAATTAACCTTTCATTATGTATTTACTATTTACTAATCACGCTTTCTTAGTAAGGTAAATAAGCTAGAAATTTAAAGTCGTTTCTGACACTAGAAAACTTCTTCCAAGTTTCAAATACTAGTGAAATCCTATTTAAATACATAATTACAATGATATTAAAAAAAATCATCTAATTGCATTTTTTTAAAATAAAATTAGAGCTTTTTATGGTATTATTTTTAAATTTTTAATTATATGAAACCAATATAAATAATTGTTCAAAAAAATTGCATATAAATATTCAAAGAGATTAAAATATATATTTTGTTTTATTACGTCGATCTTTTATATTATTGTTCTGTAATACTTACATAAAAATAACCCAAATATTATTATTTCTTGTTTCTTATTTGAAAATTGTTTTACAAAAACCATTTTTTTTTTGATAAAAAACTTTTTTCTTTAAAATAGAAAAAGAATAAACCGTTTTCAATTATCTTAATTTTTATTACAAGTGATGTAAAATGACGTTGAATTATTATTTTTTATTATTCTCAATGATTAAAGATATTTTTGACCAACTTGAATGTTAACTAGAACTAGATTTCCTTTCTAAATGATTTTAAAGATATTATATATATAGCTAACCAGATGCATCAAGAGGAATTTGACAAATTCTCTTGAGAGATGATCATGAGATTTAAACTTGATGACTATTTTAGGTAGCGGAGCAATCAAAGTTTTATAAGATTTTGAATTTTTTATTTTAAATTATTTTTTTATAATTTTAGATTATGATATATTGATGTTAAAAATAAATTTTTTAAAATAAATAAAGAAAAGAAGGCAAGCTTTACACCATCATGCCACCCTTTTAGGGTTATATCTTCTTCTTCTTCTTAATTCATGCAATTATGAATTGTCCATATCTGTATGATAGTTAACTTTCCAATAAAAAAAAAAAAAAACCCAACTAAATTCACTAATGATATCTTCTTGCTCCAGAACTAATTTTCTTATTTATGTAGCAACCTTTTTGTTTTTTTTTTCATTTATTATGCAATTCCTGTGTATAAAATTAATGCTTTACAAAATCGTAAATACACAACTTCAACCTTATCTATTGATTTTCCTCTTTAAAAAATAAAAGTTACCTTATTTCATAAGGATTTCTTTATGTTATAAATTAATCATTCTCTTCAGAGAAGGTATTCGATTTCCAAACTTGTTCTGTTCTCTCTCCACATCCTCTCTCCTTTGTTAAGTGTCATGGCATCAACCAAGCCAGTAAGTGTACTCGAGATCTGCCATGTTAGTCCTTCCTCTACCTCACCCGAGTCAAGCACCGAACGATCTCTGCCTCTCATCTTCTCTGATATCTTCAACCTCAAATTCCCTCCAGTTCAAGACATCTTTTTCTATAAACTCCCCGGGTTAACCCCTACTTTCTTTAACTCCGTAATTCTTCCCAAGGTCAAGCACTCACTCTCTTTAACTCTTTCCCACTTCCGTCCTCTTGCCGGTAACCTCACCTGGCCTGCAAATTCCATCAAACCCGTCATTACGTACAATACTCCAGATGATGGTATTAAACTTACAGTTGCCGAGTCCAGTGCAGACTTTGACCATCTCTGTAGTGAAGTGCATGATGCTATTGAGTCACTTCCTTATGTGCCAAATGTATCAATATCTGATACTATAGCATCTACACTTGCTATTCAGATCACTTTATTTCCAAATAAAGGTTTTTGCATCGGCCACATCACTAACCATGCTGTTCTTGATGGCTTGAGCGTATCCTTTCTCATGAATGCATGGGCTCGCATTTGCAAGCAGTTAGTCGATGAAAATATGGAAAACCCTAGCTTGTTACCGGAAGAATTAACCCCTTTTTAAAATCGAACAGCTGTTCAGGATCCAGAAGGGTTAGACATGTGGTACTTGAAATTCTGGCTGGGAGTGAAATCTCCAGGTTCTGATAACAATCCTAGGAGTTTGAAGCCTTTTCCGCTTTCAGAAATACCACCAAACTTGGTAAGGACAACGTTCGAACTTTCTCGTGAAGACATACAGAAGCTTCGGAAAACGATAAGCTCTCAACTTGATAAGCTTGGATCTAAAGAGGATGCCAATCAAACAAAGCCAATATATTTGTCGATTTACGTGCTTGTATATGCATATACAATGGTTTGCATGCTTGAAGCAAAAGGCCTAAATAGCAATGATAAGATTAAGATTGTGATTCCGGTAGACTGTAGAGCCCGTTTAAACCCTCCATTACCTAAGAATTATATTGGTAATTGTGTTAGCTCCTTTGATGTGGTTGTGGAAAGAGAAGATCTCATGAAAGAGAATGGGGTTGCGTATGTTGCGAAGAGGCTTACTGAGATGATAAAAGGATTAGAGAATAGATCAGTTCTCGAGGGAGCAAAGGAGAGGATACCATACACTGATTGGGAGAAATTTACTCAAACGGTTCGAGCTGTTGGGACAAACCGATTTGGGATGTATGGGGCAGATTTTGGATGGGGGAAGCCAAGCAATGTGGAGGTTACGACAACGGCTAGAACTGGTGCCTTTTCTATTATGGAGAGCAAAGATGAAGGTGGTGGAGTTGAAGTTGGTTTAGTGTTGAAGGAGCATGAGATGAAACTATTCGGTTCTCTATTTACCAGAGTTAAGATTTCTCAGTCTACATGTTAGACAGTTGTCCGTGGTTTCTTACCACAGTCAATAAATCCCTATTGTTAAGGGATGATTGTTTCATTGAACTAGTCGTACCATGTTACTCTTTGGTTTCAGTTTAGGCTATGTAATAGCCAAGTTTATTCAATAGAACAAGAGGTTTCTCCCAGCTGCATTATATATCTTCTTCATAAGTTTTTCTGTTCTTAATAACCTGTGGCCTTTTCTCATTATACTCTCGATGATTATCAAAAAAAAAAAAAAAACCTGTGGCCTTAAAATGTGAACTGTAATCGTGTATACCTCTCTAAGACATGCTTATACACTCTTTTTTTTCCTCTAATATTTATGCTGTGCTTCAATTTCTAAGACTTTTGGAGTTATTAATGTAATTTTATTTGCTGCTTGTTGTGGAAATCTGATTATCTATTACGTACTAAGATAAGGTGTTGAATATTACAACATGGCAGGGCAGAAGATTCAGTACAATATTTAAGAGTTTTATGGATGGTTATTTTATGTAGGTGCAAGATTACCATTCTTTGTAAAAGTTTTACTAACGATGTCACCAACATAATTTTTTTTATCGCAATACTATTTTATTGCTAAAAATAAAGACTATTAGCATCTGAATTTAACAATAAATAATTTCATTATTAAATTTAATAACAAATTTGCAACGAATTACATATATATTATTTTTTTATTATTAGTAACAGGCTTTAGCAATATATTATATGTTGCTAATTAAAAAAATAATTATTTAAATCTTAATATAAAACCAAAATTATATCTCGGTATAATAGGGATGAAAACCACTTGGACAATTCAGTGATTTTGATACTAACATGAAAGTTTATTTGTTTTTGTGTTTTAAAAGTGTTTTGAAAAAAATTATTTTTTTATTTTAAATTAATATTTTTTGGTGTTTTCAGATTATTTTAATGCTAACATTCCAAAAATAATTTTTAAAAATAAAATAATATTATTTTAATGCATTTCCGAGTAAAAAATACTTGAAAAAATTTAATATATATCATTTAGGTTACGAATCCTGAGAAATCTTATCATTGCTAGAAACGTTTGCTGAAATCCCCTTGACGATTAAGAACTGCGAAGAACAGATGAGAACAGCGACAGTGCTTAGGGCCATGTTTGCTGAATCTAGGGACATCCAGGTGTGAAGCCATGGAAGGGACACAAGAAAAAGAATTTCTAAGACCTTATAATTTTGCAAATTCTCCATGCCTTCTTTAATTGTCATCCAAACACAAGCTTCAAGCTTAGATTTCATCAAGATTTTTAATGCCCGATTTTCTATCGAGTTATCATGATACCGACTCTCTAATAACAATTGATTCTTTTATTGTATATTTCCTTTCTTTATTCACTAATATTCCATCAAATTTGTAGGATTAATCTGCTTGTGTCCAATTTTTTTTCCTTCTTTTTTAGCCATTACCCGCGGCATCACATGGGTTTTTTTACTCGTTCCGTCGCAACAATAGCCTTTGGCGACCATACTCTCGTGGCCAGAAACTAATTTTATCATGGGATTCTGTACTGATTTTCTTCGCTCACGAAAGAAGAAAAGAAAGCAACAGCCGCCAGACATGTTCCCAACTAAAAAACAGACTAGGCCCTAGGATATAAAGGCCTAAATAAAAGGTATTGAGCTAAACAGATTCTGCCACTACCAGGGCCTGTTCTCTCTTTCTGAAGAACTATGAGCGAAAATTGAAGCAGGTCCTGTTTTGTTTATCTAATCTATCAAGTAAATCGTTTTTTTTTTTTTTTACATCCGAGGAAACCTCACCTCCTGGAAAGCATATTTTATGGGTCCAGATGAACAAGTAAAACCCGAAAACTCTTACAAAAAATGCATGCCCTGACTCGAACTCGAGATCTACTATGCAGATCTCAAACCCTTTGCCATCATACCACACCTCTTAGGGACCTATAAGTAAATCTCTAAATATTCTCAGCTAGTTTAGTTCACATTTCTTGTTTTAATTCACCAATAAAAGCTTATTGTTTTCGTTAAACAATTTGTTTGTTTCACCTAAAACATCAATCACATGTAATATGTTAGTTTAATTTCGCAGGTTTTGATATGTGCAGTTTTTATTTATTTATTTGACAGTAAGAATATACTTGGATCGATTAGCTTGTATGCAAACCAAGACTAAATTCTTTCTTGAAAAATATCTCGATCTACTTCTCCTTCTCAGCTTTTCAAGATACATATTTATATTTAATCTTCTTTATTTAAGAGTTATTGCATGTCAATCAAACAAACCCAGCCGAAATTATGATTGTTTTACCAACTCTTAGATCTAGTTTTGCCTGCCAGAAACACTCTATTAGATCTACACAAATCATCCCTACAGACTTTGGAGAGTTTTCATAGACAAATCTTTATGTTTTCTTGATGCCAACAACTCTTTTTTCAGCTTAAGTTTGATATTTATGCAATGTTTCCATAGATCAACAAGTGTTTAAACATTTTCTTTCCATCTTATTTTTCAGCTTCAAATTATGAACCGGTGTTCTCTGAAAATTAACAAACATATAATTAGGTGAAGTAAAGAGTTGACAGTTTGATGCAACGGTAAAAGTAATTTCTTAATATTTTTGCTACGATATATTAATAATCTAATGCATAATAATACTATAAGTAAAAAATAATAAATTAATACATGTTATTTTTAGATATTTTACTAGCAACATTACTTTTGAAAATAATTTTAATTAAATATCTTTGAACAATTCTTTATTTAATAACAATCTTAATCATAGTACTTTATGGTCAAACCTATAATTCAACCATGGCAAAACCTGGTCTTGTACTACGTGCAAGTAACAATCAAGGAGAGCGACATTTGTTTTTATTTTTTAATTTTATAGTGCTAATTTTAACCATAATTTTGAAATCTAACTCGGTTTTTAGGATTGGAATTAGATTGGTTTTAAAAAAAATATAAAAAGAAAGAACTCGGGGTGATCTGACTGACCTGACAACTCGATTAACCCGATAAAACCCTATTAAAAACACGGTTGCAATCCGTTTAATCTTTTTTTTTACTAAAATGATTTTTGATTTTAAAAAAATAAAATTGATTCGGGCGACCCGGTAACCTAATTAAAACCTGAAATTCAAACCTTAAACCGGCTGATCTTTATCATCACCTTTGCTTTTGGATTTCTACATTAACGTAGGCTCAATCTCTGACAAATTTTCAAACGTTGTTTGTTTGGTGGGAAGAACATTCAACAACTAACAACATTCTACCTTAAACTCCAACTAAAAATCAGTATCACATATCTTACCGTATCTCAAAAGAACCTTATTTCTAACCATGTATGACTGTATCACTCTTCTTCACATGTAGTATATGTTTTTATTCGATGATAAGAGGTATTTTTGAACTAGCTTAAATATTAATCGAGAATAAGTCTCTTCCTTGAATATTTTAAAGACGTACGTACTTCTCATATGATGAATTGAAACTTAATAAATGATCTTGAATATTGATTATAAGATTTGAACTCAAGAAATTTAGTAATGTAGCAAACCTTCTTAACCACCAAGCAATTCTCTGAAGATATTAATGTTTTCATTTTTAATACAAGAAATCATGCGTTGTTCATATAATATATATGCTTTAACTTAGTATGTGCATGTGTTCTACGTATCTTTTTTTTATCATTTAATAAATTATAAGAAAATTTAAATGAAAAGAACTTAATTATCTTACAAATTTAAAACTCATATTACTTACATTATAAAAAAAAATAAAATTAATAAAATTAACGTCAATTGGGAAAAAAAAAAAAACAATTAACTTAATATGTCTATATATGAGACAAGATTTAATTTTAACAAAGATTGAATGATTTTGACGTATTTAATTTTAAGATTTTTGAATTCTATGCCATGTAGTATAGGAGAATAAAGAACTTTAATTCTTCCAAAAAAAATTCAGAAAGTCGTTAGTTTCTGAAACTAGAAAACTTCTTCCAAGTTCCAAATACTAGTGAAATCCTATTTAAATAAATAATTACAATAATATTAAAAAAAAATCATCCATGTTGTGTTTTTTTAAATAAAATTAGAGTTTTTTATGATATTATTTTTAAATTCTTAATAATTATATATGAAACCAATACACACAATTGTTCAAAAAAATTGCATATAAATATTCAAAGAGATTAAAATATATATTTTATTTTATTAGTTCGATCTTTTATATTATTTTTCTTTAATAGTCGCATAAAAATATTCAAAATATTGTTTTTTTGTTTCTTATTTGAAAATTGTTTTACAAAAACAATTTTTTTTAATAAAATAACTTGTTTTCTTTAAAATAGAAAATGAATAAACCGTTTTCAATTATCTTAACTTTTATTACAAGTGGTGTAAAATGACGTTGAATTATTATTTTTTATTATTCTCAATGATTAAAGATATTTTCGGACCAATTTGAATGTTAACTACAACTAGATTTCCTCTCTAAACGATTTTAAAGATAGTATATATACTGCAAATGCATCAAGAGGAATTTGACAAATTCTCTCTATCTCAAGATTTGAACTCCGTATCTGTTTGGAGATAGCAGTGCAACTAGTTTTATGAGATTTTAAATTTTATTTTATTTTAAATTAATATTTTTTTATAATTTTAAATTATTTTGATATATTAATGTTAGAAATAAATTTTTTAAACTAAAAAAATATTATTTTAATATATTTCCATACAAAATATAATTTTAAAAACATTCTTTACCACTATGTAAAGGAAGGAAAGCAACCTCCACCATCATGCCAACCTTTTAGGGTTATATCTTCTTCTTCTTCTACTTCTAGTGCTTCTTTCTTGTGTATAAAATGCTTTACAAAATCGTAAATACATAACTTCAACTTTATCTATTGATTTTCCTCTTTAAAAAATTAAAGGTACTTTATTTCATAAGGTTTCTTTATGTTATAAATTAATCGTTCTCTTCAGAGAGGGTATTCGATTTCCAAACTTGTTCTGTTCTCTCTCTACATCCATCTCTCCTTTGTTAAGTGTCATGGCATCAACCAAGCCAGTAAATGTACTCGAGATCTGCCACGTTAGTCCGTCTTCTACCTCTCCCGAGTCAAGCACCGAGCTATATCTGCCTCTAATCTTCTCTGATATCTTCAACCTCAAATTCCCTCCGGTTCAAGGCATCTTTTTCTATAAACTCACTGAGTTAACCCCTACTTTCTTTAACTCCGTAATTCTTCCCAGGGTCAAGCACTCACTCTCTTTAACTCTTTCCCACTTCCGTCCTCTTGCCGGTAACCTCACATGGCCTGCAAATTCCATCAAACCCGTCATTGCGTACAATACTCCAGATGATGGTATTAAACTTACAGTTGCCGAGTCCAGTGCAGACTTTGACCATCTCTGTAGTGAAGTGCATGATGCTATTGAGTCACATCATTATGTGCCAAATGTATCAATATCTGATACTATAGCATCTATACTTGCTATTCAGATCACTTTATTTCCAAATAAAGGTTTTTGCATCGGCCACACCACTAACCATGCTGTTCTTGATGGCTTGAGCGCATCCTTTTTCATGAATGCATGGGCTCGCATTTGCAGACAGTTAGTCGATGAAAAAATGGAAATCCCTAGCTTGTTACCGGAAGAACTAACCCCGTTTTTCAATCGAACAGTTGTTCAGGATCCTGAAGGGCTAGACATGTGGTACTTGAATTTCTGGCTGGGAGTAAAAATTCCAGGTTCCGATGACAATACTAGGAGTTTGAAGCCTTTTCCATTTCCAGAAACTCCACCAAACCTGGTAAGAACAACGTTCGAACTCTCTCGTGAAGATATACAGCAGCTTCGGGAAACCGTAAAGTCTCAACTGGATAATTTTGGATCCAAAGAGGAAACAAATCAAACAAAGCCAATATATTTGTCGACTTATGTGCTTGTATATGCATATACGTTGGTTTGCATGCTTGAAGCAAAAGGCTTAAATAGCAATGATAAGATTAAAATCTTGATTACGGTAGACTGTAGACCCCGTTTAAACCCTCCATTACCTAAGAATTATATTGGTAATTGTGTTAGCTCCTTTGATGTGGTTGTGGAAGGAGAAGATCTAATGAAAGAGAATGGGGTTGCGTATGTTGCGAAGAGGCTTACTGAGATGATAAAAGGATTAGAGAATAGATCAGTTTTTGAGGGAGCAAAGGAGAGGTTACCATACAATGACTGGGAACCAGATATTCGACAGGTTCGAGCTGCTGGGACAAACCGATTTGGGATGTATGGGGCAGATTTTGGATGGGGGAAGCCAAGCAATGTGGAGGTTACGACCATAGATAGATTGGATGCCTTTTCTATTATGGAGAGCAAAGACGAAAGTGGTGGCGTTGAAGTTGGTTTAGTCTTGAAGGAGCATGAAATGAAACTATTCGGTTCTCTATTTGCCAGTGGCCTTCGAATGTAAACTGTAATCTTGTGCCTCTCTAGGACATGCCTCTACCAGTTTTTTTTTTTTTTTTTTTTAATGTATGCTGTGCTTTAATTTCTTGGACTTTTGGAGTTATTTATGTAATGCTATTTGCTTGTGCTTGTGAAATTTTGATTATCTTTTGCTAAAGCTACGTTTATAATAACTTTTTATAAATTCTCTTCCAGTAAATTATTTCCATAAATTCTACCAAAATTATATATATATATATCACACAAATTTTTAAAAAAATTTACACTACTAAAAAATTTATTAATTAGCAATTGATTACTCCGTTGCAGATAATACTAAAATCCGTTGCTAAAACAATTTAGCAATGAAAAAAATCCGATGCAGATTTATCGTTGCTGATTTTTGAACAACAGATTTGTCCATTGCTGATTCTGCAGCAATGGAAAATCCGTTGCTGGTTTCGTGAAACAACAACGGATTTTTCCGATGCTGACAAATCAACAACGGAAAATTCGTTGCTTATTTTAGCAACGAAAACTCCATTGCTGATTGTCAGCAACGGATTTTCCGTTGCTGAATATATTATTTTTATTAAATTAATTATTTTTATTTATCAAAATGAATTTTAATTTGTTTAATTAATTATTTATAGATATTTTAAAAGTTGTAGCATATATATAACCAACATAAATTAATATTAAAAATGTATCACTAATAAAAAAATAAAATAAAAATAATATTCATATTATAAAAATTTAGTTAAACTTGCATTAATACAAATAAGTCGAAATACAATAAAAAAAAACAACAAAAGATACAATCATGGTGCTAGTTGCGGAGACGAACCATGATATTGTGGATCGATAGAAGATGAATCAGGATATAGTGGTCAAAGTGTAGGTTGATAAATTGGTTGAGATGTGGGACCTATATATGTCATTATCTGGGGAGCCATAGGTGGTGGCATTGATAGGGCCAAAGGTGATGACATACCTTGGCCAATATTTGATGTCCCACCATGGTATCCAAGATTGTTTATAAGATATTCTTTCATGGAATCCATCTGTCATTTCATTTCAAGAATAAAATCATCTTTTTTCTTTATCTCCTCTTCTTTATTCTTTATCTCCTTTTGTAATGCCCGATACAATGAACTAGGATATGATGACTCCACCGAGTAGGAATGTGATGAAGAGCTTGTACTAACTATAGATTTTGGCATACAAGGTGCACCATATACCCTACCCTTTGTAACTTCTCCTGAAGCCACACACCAAGCTGTTCCATCAAATGAAGGATGATTTTCCCGATTAGTTCCATACTTTGAAATCATCTCCATTTTATAATTTTCCTACAAATAAAATACATGCATTAATAAATTCATTTGAATGTTAAATAATACTTAAGTTATAACAATAATCAAATAAAAATACATACAACCACTTTTTCAGACTTGTTGTCGATGAAGCTACCAGACTGCTTAGTACTTTGATGCAAAGCTAAAAAGACATCATCCCATGGGGGTTCTTTTCCACTAGCTTCCTCTTACTTTCAAGATTAATAAATATTATAAAGGATAAATATAAAAAATTTAATTCATTATCTTAAGTAAAAAAAATAATAATTCCTTACCATGTGAGCTCGATATGATGCAAATGACACTGTTCCTCTAGAATAAGTGCTTATTTTGCCATCTGTTTTGGTTAATCAATTCCTCCTAGCAGATTCTGACCTCCTTTGAAATTCAGGGGTGGACCAAACATCTTTGATCATTTGATTCTAGTCATCATTATTTATCCAATCAGGACCTTTATCAAGGCAATCTATAATATTTGTAGTGTTTCCATTTGACATGACTTTCTTGCGAGCTCGTGTCAATTGTTGATTCAAAGCAATCCTAGCCTTATCTTCCCAAATTTTACGAACAATTGACTCATCTTCCTCAGGAAAGAAATATTTTTTCTACCAAATAATATATACACACACACACACACACACACACCAAGTAAAAAGAGTGCACAAAATTTCAAAATATGGAAATGATTAATCATATTGTGTTATCTTGTTCAAAATTTGCAAGATTATGTAATAACAAAAGAAATTAAATGATATTAAAGAGTAAATAAGAAATAAGAACAAATTAGAACACAAATGAGTCCCTACTACAATACATGTGTTGGAGATGAGAAGCATATTTATGGTTATCTGTAAATAAAAAAGGAGAGGAATATGACAACTCCTTAATCCATATCTTATTGATTCTGCAAACTACATAAAAAACTAAACACCCCATAGATAAAAGAAAAGGAATATAAAGCAAGTGAATCCTGACAAGATTTTCAATTCCACATGCAGGTTCAAAAATCAATACCCCAACACATATCAATAAAGTAGTCTCAATGAAAGAGCAAATATATTTTCATTTGAACCAAAACACAAACAAATTACAAGAATATTATAAACATATCAAAGAAAAGAATATGGCAATTAATGATGGTTCTTATCTTAAACTCCTTAAAGAGCTCATCCCTGCACATTAATGATGGTTCTCACATTGTTTTCATCTTCAATAAATTCACCCATGTCAACATTATAACGACTTCTAGCAGTTGTTTTAATAATCGTCCACCATTCAGAGGATTTATTATCAGGTGGATATGTATAGTAAACTTGTTGACATTGTTGTGCTAACACAAAATCTTCATTTCCATGTAGTCGAGATGTATGCTTGATTTCAACCAAACCATTCGAACGATGCACTCTAATCCCTCGTTTTGTATCATACCAATTACATTTAAACAAAAATAACTTGCTCTTGCTCCCCAAATATTTTAGCCGAACAACTTCTTTAAGCATTCCATAATAATCACGTTTATTATCATCATAGCAACTTCCTTTCACACAAACTCCACTATTCATTGTCTTTTTAAAACAACCATAACTTTGAGTATGAAATTTAAAACCATTCACATAATACCCATTATAACATTTCACTGAAGTTGAAGGGCCCATAGCAAGTCCAAAGAGTTGATTTTCAATTCTGTTAGATTGGTATTCCACCTAGCATAATGGTTAACTCCATAAGAAATATTGTTTTAAAAGAGATTAATAATTTTTTTAAAGTAACTAATTGACATAAATATAAATTAATTTAATGAAAATACTTACATTATTTTTTAACCAAGATGGAAAGATCTTTTTGCATAATTTTTCAATTTCAACATCACTCGCATGTGGTTGATGTGACTTTAACTCTTGACGACATTGCCTAAAATTTTAAAATGTTAAAGTTAATAATAAATTATCATAAATTAAGTACAAAATAATATTTCATACTTACTCTAAATAAGACTTCAATTCTTGACAATTGAATATCACATAATTATGCGCAATTTGCATTTCAGCATGTGACAACTGTCTTCTATAAAATCTTTTGGATAATTTTTTCCCTGGATAGGAAAAAATAGAGAGATATCCATCTTGACTTTTAAGGCCACCATCATCATTTCGTGGAACTCGATTCCAAATTGTTTGCATGTCATCACCAAAATAATGAGATGCAAAATTGGTAATTTCATCAATCAAGTATGCTTCACATATGGAACCTTCAACTTTAGCTTTATTGGTCACTTTTTTCTTCAAATAAAACATATACCTATATCATTTTTGTCAGTTAGTTTATTTTTTAAAATAAAAAGGGAATAAAATTAACATAGTATCAAGCTATAAAAACCAAAATAATTAAATACTATAGGCCGACCTATTCTAGGCAGGAATTATAAGGGGGAAATTGGCCCTAAGTTAACCAAATAGGGGAATAAGAATAAGGATAACCAACACCCAAACACTCCCATCCCATTTAAGAGGGGTATACATGAAAGAGGAGGAAAAAGAGATGACTTTTTCTTTTCCCCAAAACAGGCAACAACCCTAACTACAGCAGTCTTCCATCTTGCAAAGAGAACCCACCCAAATCAACTTGCATGCCATCTTTCTTGAATGATTGAGTGAATGAAAAGTTAGAGAAAGGAAAAGAGACTGAAAATATAAAAGAAGGAAGAACCTAGAAGGTCGGCTGGAACAATAGAAGAAGGAGAGAAAAACTAAGAGGAAAAGAAGAAGAAAATCATCAAAACCGTCCCAAAATTTTTTTAAAGTTGTTTCTATATCACTCATTGTTTATTGCTTTATGATTTCAGGACAAGGGAGAGGGAGAAAACTCAAAATGAAAGATTTAGGGTTCTTACACTTGTTAATTAAAAAAAATAAACAACTAAATGAGAAGATTGAAGAAGAATTGGTAATGAAAGGACACAAGTGCAGAATTTTTACTAAAAACATTGATGAACATGGATGATTATGGATGAATAAACCCTAAATAAGGGTCGGCCAAATTGAAAGGATGAAAAGAAAGTGAATTGAAGTGATGGAATGTGTAGATTGTTATCTTGTTAAGCCTTTAGAGATATGTTTGAGCTGAAACAAAGATTATGCTATGTTAATGCTTTGACTTTGTTTATGTGATTGATGACCTTGCATGATTATGAACCAAGTGCTTGAATGTGTGATTATAACATGTTTTTGTGAGCATACTTGTGATAGAAATGATGAATTGCATGTGTAAATTAGAAAGAAAATGGACAATAATGTCCGACCAAAAAGGGGAAAACCATGATGGAGACCTTGCATGATGAACACTCTTAGGGAATCAAGATATGGAATGAAAATAAGACTTTTGCATAATGAATAATTCCTATTAGAATGTGTTTGATAAGTTGGAATGATACAATTATGAACAATAGTGAGAATAGTTGTTAACAACACTAGGCTCGGCTATGGACCAATAGGTGGGAGAATCCTTGGGAAAATGTATACATGTTGGATTAATCTTGCATTGTGTGACAACCTTATGATAAACTTGATGAATTATGGATGGTGTGTATTCCTTACTCTCATTCATGTCTATTTGGTATTGGTTTGAGTTCTGCAAGAACCGCAAGAAGGTGAGATGAGAGGTGTGAGCATGTGAGGATATTAAGAGTGTTTGAGCGAAACAAGAGGGATGTGAGGATTTTTTTTACCACTAACCAATTTTTGCAGGTACTGTCATGTCAGTGCAAAACAACACACCACCCTCTCCCAATGTAGAACTTAAAATCCAAATGCATGACATGACAAAGATGATGGAAAGAATGAATTTTATGATGGGGAACGTGTGTGACAGACTTGCGAAGGTGGGAAAACATGGTAACGTGGCTAGAACATGTACCCAAGACGTGAGAAAGTTTGGGGCTCAACACAAATCTAACAATGACAGTGGGGCCGAAAGGCCAAGGTGGGCTGATTATAAGGATTTTGAGAAGGATGTTGATGATATTGGTGATGATGGTTTTAAGGATGAGATCATAGGCCACCAGGAAGGTTTTCGGCAGCCTAGAAACTAAAGGGATTTCATGTATTCTGATGAGTTGTTATGGCAAAAAAAAAAAAGAGGATTCAAAAGGAGAGGTGGTATCAAATGGAGAGAAATAAAGAGATTAGTGTTTTAAAAAAAGAATCCAAGAGTTTATCCCGTATTCTAGGGGAGATGAAGCAAGAACTTGATGTGTTAACGACATCAGTCAATGCCCAACAAGCTTTAGAAAGAGAGTAGAATACGCTGCAATGATGATATACGAAATAGAACGGCTGTTACTTTCATCCAAAGTTGTTGGCGATGATTGTTGGCAAGAAAAGAACTCCAAAGGCTTCAAAAAGAGGCTAAGGAATTGTCCATTCAACTTATTGGTGATTCGAGGACGAATTATCTTGAAGAGAGAGGGAATGATACGACCTAGGAAAGGTCAAATTTGGATTTTGATGTAAAATATGCAATTATCCAATTTTATGACAACAATCATAATTCTCAATCCGACCATTGGATCAGACTGAAATTTTACATAGTCTCTTGACATGTTTTCCTACCTTGGGTTAAAATATCAGGTCAATCAGAGTTTGGGAAGGCATCAAAACACGGGTCAACATAGGCTATATTTTGTTATTTACTTCCTTTTGACTTGTGGACTTTCTATTTGGCTAGGATTCTTTTCCTAAAATGATGTGGCAGCTTATTTTAGGAATCTTCTATTTCTACAAAGATCTTTAATGGGCTGCAACATAGTTTCCAAGTGTGACAATGATTCATAAATGTTTTAGAATCCTTTTCTTATAAGGATTTCTTATTCATCCTAGCTATAAAAAAAGGAAAGAAGATTTCAGAATTAATTCTACCTTCAGATTTGATTCTTCTAGCTTATATGGAACTTCTAAAAGACAACAAATCTAATCCTATTATATTTAGGATATTAAATTCGGATTTATTATTGTTATTATTATTTTCTTCTTGGTTTAGGGTTTATTTATATTATTTGGGTTTAATTGTAAATGGGCATCATATAAGTCCACATAAGGGGTCTATTAGGGTTTACTTTAGTTTGGAGTCACTATAAATAATGGCATAACTAGACATGTAAGGGCAGACAATTCAGATTAATAAAACTTCTTGTTTACCGCACTCTGTGTGTGTGTATGTGTTGGTGAGATAATCTATCTTCCATGGTTCTCTAAAGAACTGAAAAACGACTTATCGAAGAACAACTGTCTTCGTGGCGTCATCCTTATACTTCTCATTCACGAATCAATATTTGTTGGGTGGGGGTCTCCGTTTCCAATAGTGCTGGTGCCTAGGTACAAGTTATCTTTGTGTCACACTCCTATCAAACCTGATTTACTTGGCTTTCCAAGAATTAGTGTTTTTGCGTGTGGGTTGCGTGACCATGTGATCACGAGGTTCGCATTATAGGTTGTACGGAATAAACTAGAATGCCTAGGATGTATTTTACCATCTACGATGAATGAGAAGTGATGTTAACATTGAGGAGAATCGTAGTATGTCAAAAAAGGAAGTGACAGGGCTACAACTATTATAGAAAGGAATGTTCATCAATAAGTTATCTCTAATAATATGGTTCAATACAAACTATCGTCATGAAATAGGGAAACCCCCTTATCACCTTTACTTTGTAAATTTGAATATGATTTGATTATGGTCTATGCTTGAACTAGGTTGAAGCGGCAGAAGGAAAAAACTTGACACAGGTCCTAAGTGTAACCTAGGAAAAAGTAGCATCAGAAGTAAGTTTTCGTTGATGATTTTCTATGTCAAAAGTGACTTAGTTTTCGCTGATGATTTTCTGTGTCAGAACTAACATAGTTTAAGTTGACGATTTTCTGTGTTGGAAGTGACTTAGTTTTTGTTGATGATTCCAATGTCAGTTGGCCTAACCCCATCATGGAACACTAGAATTAAATCATAGGATTTATGTGGGTAACCTACATTTAGAATTAAAAAGAATGTCTGGATATGATGACTTTCATTATATGATTATATCATATGAGGAACACTTGAATGTGAGCTTGTGCATTCTTGGAATATATGTGGTATTAGTCTATGAGATTGTTGAATACAAATATATTGATTGATGATCATTGGTGTATCAAGAGGTGCGACTGAGATTGGACCTTCGATCGGACGAGGACACCCTACGAGAGGAGTAGGTAGTGGTCTCCACCCTTTTCCGTAATTATATTAGATCCTTGTAATGAATGTTATATAAAATTGTTGCTATTTGGTTATGATTACTGGAAATTGCTCATGAAATAGTTGATTGAATAATGTGATTAGCTTCGGCTAATGGTATCCATAATGGATGACCAGGATTGAATATTGTGATTAGTTGTGGCTAATGGTATTCGTAATAGATGATCGGGATTGAATAATATGATTAGCTATGACTAATGGTATCCGTAATGGATGACTGAGATTGAATAATGTAACTAGCTTCGACTAATGATATTCGTAAGGGATGACCGAGGTTCAATAGAGTAATTAGCCTCGACTAATGGTGTATTTATTAGATGATCAAGATCAAATGATGGAATTACATTTGGGTAATGACACTTGGGCTTATGGACCAAGGGAGACCAGGGATCTAACTTCGATCTCTAAAACTTAAATTGAGTGAAATGGATGTACAAATAAGATTAACATAGTTTGACAAAATCATAGTGATTGTATTATATGAAGTTAATGAAAAGAATTTACTTACCTAGGTTAATAGTGAAACTTGCAATTATATTTTTCTATTCATTATTTTTATAATATTAAAGATCTTTTTTATTTCTTATGATGCATTTGAACTGTAACTGGGACATCACACAGCCAAGGCACATAGGAACTCCATTCCATGGTTCCATATGCTTTGATATAAACTATGTAATCACATGTTTAGGGTGATATGCATTTTGTGTAAAAAATGTAATAGTCATGGATTTGTCGATCAGCACTTTTGTAAAGACTTGTAATGATGATTTTCTAGAAACAAGGATGTGAAATAAAATGTATGATGACATAATGAAATGAATGTGTTGTTTATGTACTCTCTACTGTAAGATGTTGGATTATGTGATCATATGGGTGTCACACTATTATAACTGGCGGTGCTTATATGCTTAATCTATAAACATGGTTGTACAAAGCATCAATAGGTGAGATGAAAGAAAAGAAAAAAAAAATCACCCATTTCATGTCAGTTGACTAATCAATGTGTTGGGAATTAATGAGAAACCTTAAGTTATTATAGTTGGTATCGGAGCATGATTAGTACTTAAAAGTACATTTTTATCAAGGTTTTATATCATAATTTTGCACTTAAAGTATCAATATCTCCTTAACTAGAGCATGTTTTATAATAACATGTCTAATAATATAAGATACCTTTAATTTATGGTAAATGTTCATCTTAAATGCAGGCCTATCACATAAATCAAAGGATTGATTGATGAGTTTAACTACTGAAATTAAGAAGACAAAGAGAGGGCTAAACTTAGAAAAGAGATGTTGGTTCAGTCCAAACTAGAATACCATTCGGTTATTGGACCATAACTGGAGCTGTAGAACTTGGATTTAGATCGGGTTTATATGTATGGAAAGCTAAGACATAGGCCTAAAACTTTGATTTAGATCTGGTTCAGTCCAAACTTTGTTTATACCTAGTTCCTAAAAAAATCAATGTAGAAGGATGATATCGAAAGAAAATCTAAAAAAGGACAACAAAATATAGACTAGAAAGTCAGACACGCCCACTAAACCCTGTGACCCGGATCAGACAAATGGGATAACCTAATATAAGAAAAATTGAGAAATATTATGAGGCTCAATTCTTAAGCAACTTATAAGTTAACTATATAAACTACAAATAAAAAATAGATCATAACAAAAAAGGAGTTGAAGAGAGCTTTGAGAAGTGATATTGATATAAGGATTAAATAAGGATAAAATAATTGTCAAGGTTAGAGGGTCCACTAATGGTATTTCAAACAAGTATAGTATAAACTCTTTTTATTACTCAACTGGAAACCACACACAAAGGAGGTTCCAATCGGATTATAAATTGTTAACATGATTACATTAGTTATCTTATTCGAATAATGCTAATACTTGTAAATATTGTCAGGTATTCATGATTATCACTTATGTTAACAACAAATCAAATTCCTTTCATAGCATAGTGTCGGTTATACGATACGGTTGGGCTATGAAAGTGTCAAGTATTTGTTGTACCAAGAGTTATACAACATAAATCTAGATTAACCATTTAACAAGCAAAGTATTAAAAGTGAACAAGATAACAAATACAAAACATGTTAGTATCAAACATTAAAGTCCATGTTGAGTTTATACTATACTTATTCTTATACCATTAATGTAACCTTTTCATCTTGACATAATAAACTTAGCTAAACATAATGAAAGAGAAAAACATAAATAAACAAGATAAGAACATAAATAAGATATAAGTTAACTAAGTAAAGGAAATGAAATGAAAAGCATAAATAAGAAATTAATATAAACAAAACCTGAGCCTTACAAAAATATAAAGAGAGAGAGCAAGAACATAATCTTGATCTGAAAACCAAGATGCCTAAATGGATGGCAAATGCCTCCATTTATAGGCCAAAATTCGGAACTATTGATTTGATGATTAATTGTTGAGTGGGTGGCCACCTCTTGACTTGGTAACAATCCTTATCTTCTTGTCTACAGAAAATGTCATTGCTAACATCAGAATTTGAGCAGATAAACCGCATGAAAGTTCTGGGAAATTTTCTCAGCTTTCCAACAAAACAAGAATCAGTGCATTTGAACTTCTAAAACTCGAGATATGGGCTGAACACTGAATAGTATCAGGGCTGCAGAACAGATTCCGACTTTTCTGTTGTTGCTATAATTTAAACTTGAAAATGGTCCTTTTGAATCTTGGACTCTTATTAAAGTTTTAGGCCTATGTCTTAGCTTTCCATACATATAAACCAGACCTAAATCCAAGTTCTACAGCTCTAGTTATGATCCAATAATCGAATGGTGTTCTAGTTTGGACTGAACCATCATCTCTTTTCTAAGCTTAGCCCTCTCTTTGTCTTCTCAATTTCAGTAGTTAAACTCATCAATCAATCCTTTGATTTATTTGATAGACTTGCATTTAAGATGAACATTTACCATAAATTAAAGGTATCTTATATTATTAGACATGTTATTATAAAACATGCTCTAGTTAAGGAGATATTGATACTTTAAGTGCAAAACGATGATATAAAACCTTGATAAAATGCACTTTGAAGTACTAATCATTTAGGAATTTTTAAGTTTAGGGACCTTCACTTTTTTTTCTACATGCTGGAGAAAGGATAGCCGACCATGATGTTTTTATGAGTTCAAAATCTAGGTTTCAAAACTTTGGCTTCCTTAGGCATACAGACTTGTTTTTCCAGTTATAGAATTTTAAGTTGAAGTAGGCGAGCCGAACCCTGTTTGAGTGGAGTTTGAGTTGAGTTGGCTTTGAATGTTTTTTTTTAGTTGCTTTATGCTTTTTATAAATCTTAGAATATATGTGACGGCTAGTTAACTTTTATTGTGATGTTTGTGTTTAATTGTGATGTTTGTGTTCTGATAAAAAATAAAGGTTTTCTTGTAGCATACAGCTCATACCCTAACATGTTTTAACATTTTTTTATATAAAAAAAACAAATATTTGAAGTTTTGAAAATGTGTTTTTGCATGGATTTTTTAAACACAACAGAAAAAATTATTTTCTTACATTCTGGATTTTACAACATGTTTGTAAAACTCCAAAGGGTATTGGCCAATATTCTAAAAAATACAAAAATCTTATTTTAGGGGGAATTCATCTATTATTCATCGTAAATGTTTAGATAAAGAAATCCCAAAGGGATGAATATCCAAAATATTATTGGGAATAACTTGTTATTACTCACCGTTAATATTTGGATAAAGAAACCCTAAGTGGTAAATATCCAAAATAATTTTCTAGGAATAATAAGTCATCACACATCCTTGAAAGAAGCCTTGATTATAATCAAGGACATTTTAATTTTTGACTTCATGGTTTACGAGCCATAAGAGTATGAAACACTAAGGCAAAATAGGCTTTTAAAGCGCCTTGAATTTCCTTAGATTTCTAAATTTTTGTCCCTTCTCCTTGCGATTTACGAGTCACAAACTCTTGAAATACTAAGGGAAAAATGAGCTTTTAAAGC
>Ga0325404_1001972_pt1 | contig 21846 bp, 11 predicted proteins | sample PopdelMetagenome_18_FD_205664 | JGI IMG/M metagenome (GOLD analysis project Ga0325404, IMG submission 205664) | Populus deltoides microbial communities from Bellville, Georgia, United States - Xylem-Control-R1 | ecosystem: Host-associated > Plants > Phyllosphere > Stem > Wood/Secondary xylem...
TTAGTAATAGCTCAGGCTTGTAAATATGCTTGTAGCATTTAAAATTACAGCATTGAATACAGTGCAGCCTTTTCTTAACATGTGAGAAGTGTGATGCTCTCAATTAAGGAGAGGCTCCTTGAATCTATTAGTGTGAGCCTGTGAGGCTAGTAGTCCTCAATCATTTCACCTTCTATTTTGTTTGAGTTGTTTTCATTTTATCTTCAAAACATCAATCATACTCATCACATCAATAGCAGTCCTCAAATAGATAGTACAACCGTGACAAAAAGAAATCCTAACCCTTGAAAATAACAAAATCCCAATAGTTCAAATACAATAAATAAATAGTGTATAACTAAATCAGAAACAGAAAGAGCCTTATTCAAAGAAACCTGCCATGGTAATGCACAACAGTAAACTATCAGATTTTCAGATACTACTTTGGCTTTGCTCCTACATCACCATGTCATGGTTGATTATATAGTGATGATCAAGTGACAGGCACCTTAAAAAACTGATCATGACAAAACATTCTTCATATCAAACCTGACTTTCTCCCACAAGCGATTAATCACCATAATTATACAAGGACTGCTCTGATGTTTGGGCCCAAAACCACCATTTTGAATGCTCTTGAGTAAATAAGTATTGATTTCTACAAATCACTAACTAAACAGAGAAGGAAGAGAGAATTGGCAGAGTACAGTATGCACTTCACCTAATTATTTTTTATTGTGGTCACAACCTAAATGCTAGAAAAGACCTTTAGACTGAGTATTGAATGACAAGAAGGCATTCAAAATAAATACCTAAGCAACATGTGTCTAATGATTGAAAAGAGAAACTAAAAATCAATAAAAGAGAAAACAAAAGGCAGCTAAGCTATATTTAGATAGCACAATGACCATAACAGCTCATTTTACATATCAATAAACACATCAATCATAAACCTTATTAACATAACCGCATAACAAGAAAATATTCATGGCAAAAACAAAACAAAAAATAAATGAAAGTTACAAGTAAATGATTCTTTATACCTTTGGCTGGTATTGTGCAACGGAGTCATCCACTTGTACTGGAACTGAGAAAGGAACCTGGAAAGGCACGTAATTGCCAGCAGCAGCAGCCACTTCCACAGGAGCTTTCATCTCCGGTGTGGTAGTAAAATAATCGGAAGCCATGATCTTGTTGAGCCTCTCCCTCAATTCAGCATCTGAAAGACAATAATAATAAAAAAAACTCAATACCCCATAATACACAAACAAAAATTACAAGTAAACAACAATTAAAAAAAAAACAAGATATATTACAGACAGGAAACATTAGTGGTGGAATCAATAGGTTGGTCTGAATTAGCCAGCCACAACTTCGCGTGCTCCATACAACGCTGCAAAGCATTCTTATGAGATAAGCTAGTATTGCCGGGACGCGAAATCAATAAACCACCCAACATAGATATCATATCCAAATCCCTCTCGCCAAGCAGATCCGTGGCATCATCGGTGACATAATCATAAGTCAAGCAACAACCTCTTTCATGTGTCCGAGTCAACATGGTGGCAGTGAAATCGTTCTGTGACTTGACATCAAACAACGACCCAAAATACAACAAGTGCAACAGATCCTCCAACATTTCATCACTTGCTTCCGGAACAACTGTGCTGTCAGATTTAGGGTTGAGTCGATGAGCAGCGAGCTCAATTTCTTCCGACACAGCGATGGAGAGAGGCTGGCGGAGCTTCTCGAGCTCGTCAATTGCGGCGGAAACAGAGGGTTTAGAACGGAGGAAGTCCTCTTGTTCTTTGTTGATAGGCTTGCCTTGAGCGATGGACTCTTCCATCTGGAGGATTCGGTTGTGTTTCTTCTTGAGAGCGCGAAGGCGTTTGGTGATTAGGCTGAGGACGGGTCCGTCCGCCATTTCTGAGGTAGGTGTGGCCGCCATTTGCTTATGGATGAAAGGGGAGGGGGTGGGTTTTTAATTTTTTTTGTTTGTGATCGGAAAGCACCTCCAAATGGCGGTGGTGATGTTGGTGGTGGTTTTGGTTTTGGTTTCTGTGGAGGTTTTAGAGAGGAGTGGAGGTGGGAACAGGAAGCGGCGGAATGGGATTTTAGGGAGAGATAAGAGTATGCCTGTTGGGTTTTAGAGGATGAGTGTGGGCTAAATGTGGAAGATTGCAAAAGTCCTTTTGGATTTTTTTTCTTTTCCTTTTGCTTTTTAATGTAAATAGGAAATGCAATTTCTCTGTGCACTACTGGTCGGGTTGGTGTTTAAAGGAGCGTTGGTTACTGTGATAATGCTGTGTAAAATATTTTTTAATTAATAAATATATTATTTTTTTTATTTTTTCTATTAATATATCAAAATTATTTAAAAAATGAAAAACACATAAATTTAATATTTTTCACATGAAAAATCCTTTTAAAAGATAACAATTATATTTCTAAATGAATAAATTTAAAAATACATGTGTTTGATTTAAATTATTATTAAATAATTTTTTGCATTTAAAATAAATGAAAATCAAGTCCTCTTAATAAAAAGTAGATTATTTTAGTTTTTATAAATATAATATTTGAAACACAATTATATATAGGGTGTAATATAAAAATTTAAAGTTGTTTGGCTAACCAATATTTTATTCTTTGTGGTTGGACAAAGAACATAAACTATCAAATGCCAAGCAGTTTAACCAAGCAGTCTTTAAACATAGTTGCGAGATCCAATCTTATTCGAAAAAAACATTGTGCCATTGAGTTATTTGATCAATTCATAAGTTATTAGATAAATTTAATTTGATTATTTTTATTAAAATTATGTTATTTTGTTTTTTTTTAAAAAAAAATAGCACTGATTTGATTATATTTGAACTAAGTTTGCTTGAGTCAACTAAGTTTGGCTAGGTTAATGTTTATTTCAATTTAAATTGAAACATAATTCAAGCTTTGAGGCATGAGTTTCTTGAGTTAAATCCCTAAGCCAAGCTAGTTCTAATCATTATAATGATTTTAAATATAATTTTAAAACTCTACACAAAAATTAATTTAGGTTCCACCAAGGTATTTTAGGTTGCGTAAATAAGCATTTTGTATGCTTGAAGGACCATTATTTAAGTGTTTAGTTTCAATACAAGAGAGAGACAATTATCTATATAACATTGCAAACAAATAAGTGTTTTCAAGATATACTTATAACGTTACAAACAAAGATTTACTATGTCTTTCTTATCATTGATGAGAAATTCTATAACATGACAATAAATAATTCAATCAAATTTAAATCTTTTAAATTTTAATGTTTTATGACTTTCCATATTTACAAACATTTTGCATTTTCAGATCGATTTTTTTTATGTTTCTTGACATTATGAATTTTTAGATAAAAGAAACTTTTCTTTCACCTTCTTTTCTTGGCTTTATCCATCAATCAATATTATCCTCACTATCTCGGTCAAAATACTTGAAATTTAGGTTAGAAAATGGCATATGTTGCAAGAACTCATGAGATTCATATAGTTCAAACCGATAAGTTAAAATGAAAACAAGGTTAGGAATAAATAAAGTGACGAGTAATAAAATTTAAAATACTTAGGAATAAGGTTTGAAGTGACGGATAATCAGTTAATTTTTTAATTCAAGTAATCCGATCTATAATCTTTAGCCAAGGTATCTGGTAACTTGAAATGAAAAGCCCCGGTTATTGGTAGTAGGTGGTACTTGGTATGTCAGGGTGACTAATAACTGGTACTATAAAAGATCCTATTTGATGGATGTGAAGACTCTCTAATGCTTAAGTCAATAATTTTGTAGAGAGAAAAGGTACAATGATATTTCAGAGAGATGGACTTTGAATATATATATATATATATATATATGATAAAAGTATTAAGAATGAAAAGATTGTGAACCTTGAGTTTGAAGGATTCGTGGTGTATTTATATCTCATAAGTTTTGTCATTTTGTGAAGATAAAATGATGAAGTGTAATTTCACCCTTATGATATTTTGAGATGTATTCTATTCAAAATAATATATATTAGATCAGTATAAAATATCGAGAGAGCCACGTGGAGTCCTGAAAAAATTCTCAAGAGAGTCTTAGGCCCGAGCAAGGTGCCCGAGCCCATTAAAGGTGAAAAATAGGTCCAGGTATGCTGCCCGAACCCAAACATGTTGGGCTCGGGTGTGACGACTTGAGCCCACAGGGGCGCTAGGGTACATGTCTGGCCCTAGCTAGGTGTACGCCCTGCATGAGAAGATGGGCATACACTCAGTGCATAGGCGTACGCCTACTAGGTGCATGGCTCTAGATCCTTACCTAAACCCATGCTTCTTGGGTGTTTTTTGGGCTTTTAACCTTTTTATAAAGAGTTTATTGAGCCCATTTTATTTGAACTTATTAGTAACCCTCCAAGTCTTTATGGTATTAATCTAAAAAGACTTGTAAAAATACCTGATTACCGTGACGAGTTCGTTGAATTTTCTTTGTATGAGAAGAGTAGTGGAAACCCCAGGTTTATTAAATGGAGAACCCATGTATGGAGGCGCGCATCATGTTAAAGAAATTTCTAAATATATAGAGGGGAATCATGGAGGAACCCATACTTAAAAAAATTCATAGAAGAGTGAGGTGAGATATAAATGACTCCATATTAGAAAAAATTTCCAAGAGGTCAAGGGAAACTTATGGAGAAGAAACTCATATTTAGAAAATTTTTTAAGTGGTTGGTGGAAACTCATGAAGGGTGGGTGACCCATGATGACGCCTATACTTAGAAAAACTTCTAAAGGGCGGAGGGGATGAATCCGTGGAGGGTGGTTTTATTGCATCAAGGAGACTAAGTTCATCCCTTGAAGAATGGTCGCACTAGAGTGTAGGAGGTCTATGAACCTCCTTAAAATGGCATGAGGCATGAGAACCCTCAATTAGAGAAAGATCTCACCAAAGAGTGGGAGGTCTATAACCTCCCTAGTAATGGCATAAGGCTTGAGATCCCTAAATTAGATAAAAATCTTAATGAAGAGCATGAGGTTTGTAGCCTTCCTAGTGATGGCATGGGGGCTTGTGAGCCTCCCTCGCTAAAGAGTATGCTATTTGAATTCATTAGCATTGTCATGGGGGTGTGAGAGCTTAACTAAAGAGTCATGTCAATCCGAGTTTGCATTGAAGGGGAGGGAGATCCAAGATCAATCCCTAGCTAATTAGTGAGAGGCATTTTGGCATCATTTGGAGAACGTGTTAGTCTGAGACTGCACTAGAGAATATGAGATTCAAGATCAACCCCTGTTAAATTGGTGAGTGGTTATTGGGCAACACCTAGAGAATGTGTTAGTCTGAGACTGCACTAGATAATAGGAGGGATTCGAGACCAACACCTAATGAATTGGTGAGAGCTTTTTAAGCATCACCCAGAGAATGATGTTATTGCAATAAGGAAATTTATAAATAGAAAATGAATGTCAGAGATATATTGTTTTTATTTCAAAAATAAACTTACATTCTTATTAATGATTATGTATCATAGGATGATTTGAGTGATATGTATGGGAGTTTATTGGAAAAAACATGTATTGAAGGTGACACTAAAATGTTTGCTTTGACTGCCCTAAAAACTTTGAATGAGTGATCCTCATGATACACCAAGTAACCATTGGTTGATCCCTCATAGTTCTCCCTCAAGCTTTCATTACTATTATAAGAGTCGTTTTATTTGGAAGGCCCTTCATGGTAGTTGTTTTTTTTTTTTGTAAAAACAAGGAGACCCATGTCATAAGAAACTAACCTTATCCACTCATATATGATTTTCTATTACTTGTTTCACCTTGAGAAAACTTTTGTCTTGTAAGGCATACAATTTTCTCTAGAAGACATGTTCTCTTACCCTTCTTATCAAAACCTCTATAGCTCAAGCAATTTTTTCACCTTGAGTATCTCCTTATTAAACCTCTTCAAATATGACTGTGTAAACTCGCTTTCTTATTGGATAACACCAAATAATTATGTGAAGCTTTTCTTGACGGGTTTGTTGATGTTGAAGCGTGCCACTAGCTTAGCATAGAGGTCACTAAAATCATCAATGGATATTGGCTTCAAATTATTATATCATACACGTGTAAACCCGAGAAGGTTGTAGGGAGGATTTTGTGCATTGAGTCACTGTCTTAGATGATCGATTCTACGCTACCATATATATTATGTACATGCTCCCTCAAGTCGGTTAGGCTATCATAGTTGCAGAGACTTATTTTTATAGAAATATAATCCTTAAGGAGTTGGGTGTTCAATACTCATTTAGATATAGGAGAACCCCTCCGCTAATAGGGGGTTGTAGTCATTCTTCCAGGTATGCTCATGTACAGACCTTTTCTTAATCCTTTATCTGTTAGGCTCTTGAAAGCCTAGGGAGTTTAGCATGGAATGATGATTATGGTAACTGTTATCGATATCATAAAAGATAAAGGGAGGATGTTTGAAGTACCGACTATGTATATAGTTATCGAAATATCATGAGTGACCTCTTGAGAGACTCTCAAGATTGTCATTATGTTTTGTTTATTTTGGGTAATGTAATGGTCTACAGGTGCCTAGTACGACTGGTGGCTATAACACTAAGACGTTTTGTGTTGTTGAGGGTGTCAAGACTTATTAGAGTAATAAAGTCTAATTTTGCTCTTGGGTTGTCAATATGGCCCGAGTGAGGAGTTGCACCTGACTGGTAAGATAATGAAGGTCCGGTTTGGTAGAAGTGTTTGTGGTAATAAGTAGATTTGTCTTGTGTCCTAACTTAGGTGTGTCTTGGTTGTGTGTCATGGAATGACCTGGATATGTCAAAAAAAATTAGAAATTGATGCCTTTTTATTAGTTACCTATAAATGATGTCAATTGACGAGTCTTAAAATCCAAAAGGTTTAGGAATAAGGTTTGGTGTGATGGATAATTAATTAATATTTTAATTCAAGCAGTCTAATCCATTATTCCTAACCAAATTGTCTGTAGCTTAAAATGAAAAGCCTAAATAACTGGTAGTAGTTAGCAGGTAATGTCTTGTAAGCCAAGGTGACTAATAGTTGGTACCTGCAAAGGATCCCTTTTCATAGATGTAGGGACTCTTCGATACTCAGGTCAATAATTTTGTAGAGAAAAAGGTGTAATAATATTTGAAAGAGATGGACTTTAAAAATATATATTTTATAAGTGTTAAGTATGAAAAGATTGTGAACATTAAGTTTGAAGGATTCGTGATGTATTTATAACCTATAAGTTTTGAAGTGTAATTTCACTCTTATAATATTTTGAGATGTATTTTATTTAAAATAATACGTATTAGATCAATATAAAATACTGAAAGACTCATATGGATTCCTGAAAAAATTCTCAAGAGAGTGTTGGGCTCGAGCCCATTAAAGGTGGAAAATGGGTCTAGATGTGCTGTTTGGATCCAAACATGTTGGGTTCAAGTGTGACGGCTCGAGCCTACGGGGGATGCTAGGGTGCATGCCCAGCCTTAACTGAGAATATGTCCTGCATAAGAAGTTGGGTATACACCTAATGCATAAGGAAGCCTATACTGGGTGTTTAGCTATGGATCCATGCCTAAGCCCATGCTTCGTGGGTGTTTTTTGAGCTTTTTACCCCTTTTTGATGGGTTTCTTGATCCCATTTTATTTGAACTCAATAGTAGCCCTTCAAGTATTTATGGCATTTATCCATAAAGATTTGTAAAAATACTAGGTTACCATGACGAGTTCGTCGAATTTTCTTCATATGAGAATAGGGGTGAAGACTTGACGTTTATTAAATGGAGAACCTATGTATAAAGGTGTGCACCATATTTAAAGAAATTTCCAAGTATGTAAATGAGAATTATAGAGGAACCCGTATTTAGAAAAATTCATAGTAGAGAGAGGTGAGATATAAATGACTCCATACTTAGAAAATTTTTCTTAGAGGTTATGAGAAACTTATGGAGAAGAAACCTATACTTAAAATTTTTTTAAGTGGTTGGTGGAAACCCATGAAGGGTGAACCTATACTTAAAAAATATTCTAAAAAGTTGAGAAAAACTCAAGAAGGATGAGCCTATACCTTAGAAAAATTTCTAATAGCTCAGGGGGAACTTAAGAAGGGTGACTTATAGTGACGCCCATACTTAGAAAAATATCTAAAGAGTGAAGAGGATGGATCCATGAATGGTGGTTCTATTGCATAAAGGTGACCAATTCTATCCCTTAAATAGTGATTACATTGGAGCGTGAGACGTATGTTTTTATCTTATAAGGATAAAAACCTAACCATTATAGAGTAAACAATTATGAAAAATACATATACAAAATTTAAACAAAATGATTATTATGGTGTTTATGAAATTGTAGTCAAATCCTAATGGATAATCACAAACTTGTTGTGATATCCATTAATTAATTTTTATATTTTTATTAAATATGCATGAAAATTTTAGAATTTGGTTGTGTCATAATCCAATTTTGGATCCCCAAAATTGTTTTATAAATATATACCTTTTATTATTTTATTTTTTGATTTTTATTTAAAAAAAATTCAGGACACAAGAAAACAAGCCTTAAACTGCAGAAGATTAAGAAGCTAGAAGAATGACTAGATTGAGACATTTTGACAAGATAGGCTGAAGAAAGACTTGATTTGAGACAAAGTTTAAGGTTGAAATCCAATTTGACCAAAATTAGAAGAATTAGTTAAGTTTAAGAACTTAATTAAACTTTGAATAGGTTAAATTGACTTAATTAAGGAGTTAATTGAAGCAAAATTAGGTTTAAAAGTCAATTTGGCCAAATTTAGTAGAATTAATGGAGCTCAAGCATTGAATTAAACTTCTAACAGGTTTTATGGATTCAATCAAGGATTTAATTGATGGAAAATTAAGTTTTAAGGCCAGATGCGGGTCAATTCACAAAGATTGAAAGAATACAAACTTAATTGAAACATTGAGGAATCAAATTGGTGCATTCAGGGGTTCAATTGAAAAAAATTAAAGTTTAAAGGTTGTTGGAGGGTAAAATTGAAGATTTTCATGACTAAGGACCAACTTGTAAAAAACACGTAACTTCAAGGACTAAAATTGATCAAAACATGGGCCAATTTGAAAGAAATTGAAAGTGCAGCGATCAAATTGAAAACCAAGGATCAATTTAAAAAAAACTCTTGAATCAGAGGAGGCAATTTGAAATTTTCTAGGGTATGATTGCATAGATTAAGAAGTTTAAAAGCCAATCGAGAGCACTAGTGATGAAATTGAAACAAGTATCAAATTGAAGATTATCCAAAATCCCAATTAAGAAACCCTAATTTCTAGGGTTTAAACAGATGATATGTTGTTTGTCTTCATTCCGAATCGGGAGAGCTGATTGAGTTGTCACCTTCAGGCGACTGAACATAGCAACTCCAACCACCTTCTAGGCTCCAATCACCACTGATCGATAAGGAAGTTTCCCCTTTTCATGGTGGTGCCACCCTTTTTTGATGTTTGTACCTCATCTGTCACGTGGAAGTCCTCAACTTCTTATTCGAAGTTAACTTTAATTGATTTAGAAAAATTTACAGTTTTTCATCCAACTTTAAATCAATGGAAAAGGAGCTACAAGTTTTTAAATGGTGTGTGGTTTGATTCTAGTTGAAGAAAAACATCCCTTTTATAATGTCCATGCCTTATTTTGTTCCAATAACCTCTCATCTGCCACAATTAAATTGAAGAAAAGGCACCTACAATCAGCCAATTTAGGACCAACATTAGCTTTTTTTCCCTAATTTTTTCTAGAAGCTTCCAAAGGTTGTTAGAAAACTAGAGATAGGGAAAATTAAAAGAAAAGAGGTGAAAATGCAACCCCTAACAGAATGGAAAGAAGAATCTCTATATGCTAGTTTTAGAATACCACCAATGATAAAAGATGGTTTTGTAACCTCCTACCCTTGAAAGGCTATAAAATAGAAGAGAAATGACAGGGAAGAGGACTGCAAGGGGGAGACTTGAAAAAAAGCACAAAAAAGAAAAGAAAAGTTAGATAACAATCTTTAGAGCTTTTAGAATAGAAAGAAATAGGGGGAAAAAGGACGTGGCAAGAAAAAAAAAGAGATTCTTGGTCATTTAGAACTCAAACAAAAGTTAGAAATCTAGTGGAAATCAACAAGGAATCAAGAGAAAATTCATTACGCTCATTGATTATGTAAGTCTTAAACCTTTGATGAAAGGGTGGAGCTCAATAAGCACACCCCCTCCCCTCCTTTTTAATCGATGTTGTAGACTGTTATTTGGTGGCTTATGTTTATTTTTCTAGTTTTAACAATTTAATGTGTAAGTTTAAATGTGTCTTTGCTATTTCTTGGATCAATGAGTTTATATATGTTCCTGTTCAAAAGATGTTTGTTTTGTTGTGTCATAAGTATTATCTTGATGATAAAGAGTTGGTTTAGATGCTGGGTTATAAAGATTTGATGTTATTTTGATTATTTTTGTATGGTTGTTAAGTTATTTTTGTAGGTTTTTTTATGTTTGCTTTTCTTGTTGTTTAGGTATTTTTTGGGCTATAAATATCATAAATTTATGCCTTTGTAGCTATAAATGTATGATGGATTAATGTTTTTAGCTTGTTAGATTTCTAGAAATTTTTTTTCAGGAGGTTTGAGCATGACACTATTACATTTGATTTTTGAGTTTTAAGGTTGTTTAAAGCATGTTCTTGTCTCCTGAGTTTTGCTTGTGTCTTGTGTAATGTTAGAATGTTTGGTTTGAATCCAAAATTATATAAATGAACTTGTTGTTTTGTCTTGTTAGTTTTGAAATTTGGACTTTATATATGATGAATAATGATTTGATGTTGTTTATTGTTCATTTTGATTCAAACATGTTTAGTTTTGATAATGTGGTGGGTTATGACTGAAAACAGTATGATTTAGAGGTCAAAATGCATGTTTCTAAGTTTGGGCAGTGGTTTAAGCTATTTGGGCATTTTGGGTTATGTTCTTCATATTCTTCCTGAGAACGTAGTTGTGTCTTGGTATTTTGGACTTGATATGTTTTGTTTCTTGGCACGAACATGCTATTTGGTCATCTTTAGGAAATAATCTAGGGCCAAAATGCATCAATAACATTTATTCATGTATTTTAATTCTAGGGTTTTGTTTTTTTCACCGAACACTTTTTGACAAAATCATGCTGATTTAATGATTATCGAAGCAAATGGACCCTTGATTATTGTTCTATAAATGATTGCCAACAAAACCATGTCTTTTATTGCTTAGGATTTGATCTATTTCATGCTTTGTTTTTTGGTTCATGAAGAAGATTCATCGTGTTCTTTGTTTGTTTGTGTATTTGATCCATTTTTCTATGAATTTTTTATGTTTTGTGTTTTTTTTACTTTAATTTTGTTTTGGTTTAAACCTTTATTTTTGGTTAGTTTTTTGGTTCAAATCTTTTATGGTTTAGTTGAACCAATGCTTCGGGTTAACCTGGACAGGTGAACTTCGAGTTAGTTGGTGATTTTTTTTTAGCCGACCATTTTTCTTGTTGATGAATTTTTTGCCTAAGGGTTTTTTTTTTTTTTGCAAACATACCCTTAGACTTACTTTGACAATTTTATTTTTTAAATAAAAGAGTTTTGTCAAACAGACCCCCAAATAACTTCATAAAACTCTAAGAAATTTCAAGGACCATTTTCAATTTATTTTTCTAGTCCCGATATTAAAATACCTACTTTTTTTTGGGCCTTTTTATTTAATATAGAGATAGTAAACTTATATTGTAAGGTACTGACCCGATATTAAAATACCTACTTTTCATCAAAAAATTCCAAAAAAAATCAAAATTTCTTATTTAAAAATAAATACCAAAAAATATGCATTTTATTTGTGTGCATAGGCCAAATATATCAAGGATACAATCATATTTGCATAAAATAATAAATAGTATGTGGCATGATTTTGCATTGTTCAAATAAAAAAAATAGATTTTTATTTTGCATGTTTTTTTTATTGAATAACTAGTTTAATAAAGTTATGAGAATTTGATCTACATTTTAAAAAATACAAAAAAAATATTTTTGTTTCATTTGACATATGAAATTACGATCTTATACGTAAAACATATTCTCGATATTAATATAGTTTTCTGTCCTTTTTAAGTATAGACTTTAAAATGGCTAGGTTTAAACTTGATAATATAAAGATCTCGTTACTAAGAAGAACTTTTCTTAAAATTTAGACAGACCAATGGTTAGAAAACATAACAACCTTAGTTTTTTTTAGATAAATACCAATGCAACTTACCTTAGGTAAGGTGTTTTCGGGGTGACACATCCCTTCTATTCACAACCTGGTACTTAACCCAGACTCTAACAGATCAATATGTTTTCTAGTTATCATAATATTAGGTGACGACTTTCAATCATTTGGTTTCATTGATAATGGACATGAATTCCTTATTCTTTCCACCCACACTATTTTCACGTTAATCTCACTTCAAGAGAACGATCACCGTGACGCCACACACATGCAACAGGTCGTATGCACACATCTAAAATCATATATTTTTTTATTTTTTAAAATAAGAGATTTGTTTTATTTTTTGTATTTTTTTAATTTTTAAGAAAAATTGGTAATTTTAATACCGGGTCAGTATCTTTAATTTAAAGTCTACAACCCAAATATTAAATGAAAATGGTTGAAAACATGAGAGGGACCCACAAATAATTTTAAAATAGTCCTGGGATATTTTCAAAAAATTTAGAAATGATTTGAGGGATTGTTTGGTAAAAGCATAAAAAATGAGAAAATAAATATTGTTGGAAAATCAATATGGTGTGTTTGTTAAACATGCCCTTAACTAAATTTAGAGGCTTGAAAAAGGTCTTAAGGTCGTGTTTGGAAAACACACCTTAAGAACAAAATATTGCAATTTCCTTTTGATGAAAATTAAATATGCCAAACACTGTCGTATTGAAAATGTACTCATCCTAGCCACGCATGCTGGCTTTCTGGCCTATATACCCGAGGCCAGAAACACGATCCAAAATCATAAAAAAAAGAATATAAATCAAAGAGAAAAAAAAAAGCATTAGAACTCTGCCAAGAACATGATGAAAAATATCAAAAACATGGATTAAAAACCAAACCAGTTTACGTCAAATTAAAGGAATAAAAATATGTAAAAGCAGTGTGTAATCAAAATTCTAGGGTTGGATCATCATAATAAACACCTTATCATTACAATTAATTGATTTTTATGAAAAATGCAAAAACAAAGAACCAAAGATCAAAGTCATGATGTCATTGTTTTTAAACCATTATGATCATAAATTAATGATCAACAAGTATTCACACATATGTAAAAACCATCAATCGACCAAAAAGACATAGAAATTAATGACCTAGGCAAAGTTCAACAGATGAATGCCAACCCAAAAACCTATAAATGCTTAACAAAGCTTAAACCTAAAAAAATATAAGTAGCCTAGAAAGCAGCCTAAACCTAACAACCAAAGCTTAAGCATGCTCGACAGAACTTGCTTGAACCGGCGAAACAACAAGAAACAAAGAATTAAGGGCAAAATAGTAAGCAATATCAAATAATGACAGCAAGCAAAAAAAAAAATTCTCTTATGCAATAGCATTGTTCCATTGATTAAATTCATTGTCTTGAAGCTCAAATAACATGCTTACAATTTTAACAAGCTAACCTTAAACAACCTAAACCACAAGAAATTCAATATATAACATATATTGCCATGACTTTAAAAATTGATTTACTAAACATTTAGACATATAAGACAACATTATGTATTATCAAATGCCATTCTATTATGATATTCTAACACATAAAAAAATAGCAATTAAACAAAACTTGAGCATATACAAGTTATATTCAAATAATACTTAAACATTTCAAAACAAAAATCATGGCTTTTAAACTTACAAAAGACTTCAAAAGTTACATACCAAACATTATGAGTAACAATTTAAAAGGGGAGGGGGTGTGCTCATTGAGCTCCACCACCTTATCAAAGTTTGAAAGTTTAACTTGAAAAGAGTGTCATTCCCTTGAATCATGGGGGCGCGATGTTGTCGTGACCATTCCCGAGTGGGGGTCTAGAAAGTATTTTTGGTTGTGTCGCACCCAACATCGTGACGACCTTAAAAAATATTCAATGAAAAGAATAAATTTCTGGCATCTTGTTCTTTGATGGGAAATGTCTTGTTTAAAGAGTCGCCACTAATATTATGGTCACTAGGAACCTTAACTGGTATATAGACATTCTATGGTACGAGACTGGTTATGTAAAATGAAAGATATTATCACTTTTTAAGAGTCCTACCTGAGGTAGACTGCATTTGTGGTTTTGACTTAAATTGCTAAAAGTTTTTTGGTTTTATTTTTTATGGTCTGCTTAGAATATTCCCAACTCTGGCATTAGTAAATATTTACTTATGAATGTTTCCAACTTTGACGTTGGTAAATATTACGTAACACAAACAATATGATATTCCTGACTATGTCTCTAGTGAATAAATCCATAAAATTCAGATTAAAAGAAAACTATTTTTTAAAACATTTTAGGGCTAAATCTAGCTCAGCCTGTAAAAGTTGGGCTAGACTTAGTGGCCCAGCCAGGCGCTAGCTGAAACCATTGACTCGGCCGGGCAGCAAACATGCATGAACTAATTGACGAGTGCATCCACGAACCAATGAATTATATGTTGGTTGAACAGTAGGTAGTGAATAAATTTTGCATAAGTACAGTACCTATGTAACTATAACTGCGAAGGAGAGGGAAATGAAGAACTTACCTGTGTAGAGAGGCAAAGTCGAATATGGTGATGAAACGTTCACGCACACTTGTTAGTCTTTTGTGGTTGTGGTTTGAAAAAAGTTGTTTTATAAAAAGTTCTTTTGGTTGAGGTTGGTTTGGTATTTATATATGTTTGATTAAAAAGTGTGGTTGAAATTGAGGTTGAATAAAAAGTAGTTTAATGTATGTGTTTGGTTAAACATGCTTTTCAAATTGAGGTTATAAAATAACTAAAAAAGATATATATTAATATTGATGATTTTTAATTTAAACATTGTAGATTTAACTACCACTATTACATCATTAAATAAATAATATTTTATATCAAATATTTTTAATTGTTCCATTAACTTATTTACAATTTCATCACATATAAAATTCATCCGATAAGGACTACAGTTTTCATGGTGTTTTAAGCGTGCAACAAAATTAGGTGAAATATCATCAGAAACAAAATTGGAATTGCGATCAAATTCTACAAATGCTACATCATCGTGCGATCTCCTTCCAATTTATGTAGTGTTATTGAATAATATTAAATACTAGTTTTTGAGTAAAAAACTAAAAAAATAAATTTTTTTTTCAAGTTGGACGTTGTTCAATGAATAGTGGAGTCACTGTTCACGTCAACAGTGACCCGTGAATTAATTCACCTGGCACTGTTCACGTGAACAGTGCCAAGTGAATTAATCCACTTAGCAGTGTTCAGATTATGATGATTGCCAAAGAAATATAAAAAACTCCTACTTGAGCTAAAGGAAGGAAGCAGACAACAAATTGGGTGGGCCCTTAAGTTTTTTCTTTCTCTTGGCAACAAGCGGGCAAAAGTGAAAAGCAGCAATTTTTTGCTTCACCAAAACCGGCGGTACAAACTCAATTTTTAGTTGAATCCATCTCCAAAATCTGTGTTCGAAATGTTTACCAAACGCTTATAAATAGTGGTTGGAACAAAACATAGTTCCAACCACAATACCAAACGGTACCTAAGATGGACGAAAACGTGAGGTTATTGGTCGCCAATGCTCCTTTCTTCACTTCTGCCTCTGTTTTTGGTTTCTCTCCAGTCGTTCTTCTCACTAGTTCCTTTGTGTTTTTTGTTCTCTCTCCTCTATTTTTGGTTGATTCCTTTGTTCGTTCTTTCTGTCTTTTGCTTCCCTCGTTTGCGTTTCTCTTTCCCTATGGCCTTTCAGTTTGTCTTCCTGTTCTGGATCTCTTTTTCGTCTCCCATGTTTTTTTACCCGTCTGCTGTCTTTCTGTAGTTTTCTCCAATTTTTTCTCCTATCTTATTTGTCCTTCCCATGTGAGGCCTTTCTTTGGCTTTTATAAAGCCAAAGAAGGCCGTGTGTTCATGCCTTCAGATATAAAGCACGTTCCGTGAGGGATCATGGGCATGATGGTCCATGATTTGCTGGTTGTGTTTCATGTTGATCCGGTCTTCAGGATAAGGAGATGATGAACAGTGTGTGTTGAAAACGACATGGATTTCAACCAAAATAACTATTTTCAATTTGGCCCTTGAACTTTTGATATTTAACAATGGGGTCCTTGATTTCATTAATTAAACAATTCCAAGTTCAATTAAGTTTCCAAACTTTAATTCTTCCAATTTTTGACCAAATTGACTCCCAAATTTATAATTCAATCCTTATTAGTCCTCAAACTTTCAATTTGTGTTGTCTCAGCCCAATCTTCAATTCATTCATTTTTTATTTCTTTTTTTTTTGAAAAATTCAAAAAATAGATTATGATAAGTTGGTTAGAGAGTCACCACCTAATATTACAGCTAATTGGAACCCCAACTAGATTTTTCCAGAGATTCTAAGCAAGGTGTTGATTGTGTAAAAGGAAGATATTAATACTCATAGTAAGCTTTATTTGAGGTAAGGTGCATCGTTTTTTATTGTTTGCTATGGTATCATGATGTCTATTTCTACTAGCATACTATAATGGGTTTGCTACGATGAATAACTCTAATTTTTCTAGGTCAAGAACTCGGTCTAAAAAGGTGAAATGTCCTCAAATTGAGGTTTTTCGGGGTAAAATTAAAATTTTTGCTACCATGTCATTCCAAATAATACTTCAGATATACATTTTTTATGGATTTTATCCTTATATTAAAAGTGACTGAGTTGTATTTTTTATAATAATATTTTGGATATTAACTCCTTTTAGGTTTTTTATCATTTTATTAAAAGTGAATAATATTTTATTGAAAAAAATAATTTTTTAATTATATGCCAAAATCCTCTGGAATTTTACAAACTTATTGTAAAATCTATGTATTTTTTTAAAAAAAAACATGCAAAAATATTTTAAATTTTCTTTGAAAAAAATGCTCAAATAACTTTATGATTTTTTTGGTCATATGCAAGAAAAAAAGAATATTTTTTTAATATTTTGTTAGGCTTTGTTTGGCAAAAACTCATTTTTAATAAGTGTTTGTCAAACACACCTTTAAACCAAAAGACCTTTTAACAAAAATATGGCAAACCAAACAGGGTATTAAAACCCTTTGGCCTAGATTTTTTTTTTGAACGAGTCAACCCGACCAAGTTGACCTGGAATTTTTTGTTTGACCATAAACCGACCCAAAAATATTGGTTTAACCTGAAAACAATCAAAAAACAAAACCAAAGTAAAAAAATAGAGTAAACACCTAAAAAACATAAAAACTCAAAAATTCTTGAACAAAATGGATCAAAAACTACAAAAAATGAAGAACATCAAGAAGACTTGGTGCTTCTTAATTGCAGGGTTGACCTGAAGTCCCGCATCTTAGCGATTCTCTCCAATCTATAACCAAAATATCTATAAATAGCTTAGTTAACCTAAAATTCTAATATGACAATTCCTTTTAACTAGAATTAAAATTTTTGCCTTCAGCTTGGTTAACCTGAAATCCTAATATGACGATTCCTTTTAACCAAAACCTTGGTCTTTATCTTTAACTCAGTTAACCAGAAATCTTAATTTGACAATTCTCTTTAACCAGAACTTTGGTGATTATCTTTAGCTCGGTTAACTTGAAATAACAATCCCCTTTAACCATAACAATTTTTTTTTTTTCAGCTCGGTCAACCTAGAATCCTAATATGGCGATTCCCTTTAATCAGAACCTTGATCTTTGTTTTCAACTTGATTAACTTAAAATCCTAATTTAGCGATTCCTTTTAACATAACTCAAATTTTTATAACTTCCCAATTATGGGGTTTGAAAACTTGTTGTTTCATAACTATAGGGTTAACTTAATACTTCCTGATTGTGGGGTTTGAAAACGTGGTGCTTCTTGATTTCAGGGTTAACCTAATACTTTCCAATCATGGGGTTTGAAAACCCAGTGCTTCCTAATTGTAGGGGTGACCTGATACTTTCCCTTCATAGGGTTTGAAAACTCGATGCTTCCTGATTGCAGGGTTGACTTGATACTTTCTAATTACGGGGTTTGAAAACTTGGTGCTTTCTAATTACAGGGTTGACTTGATGTTTCCTGATTGCAGGGCTGACCTGATACTTTTCGATTGTGGGGTTTTGAAAACTCGGTGCTTCCTGATTGCAAGGTTTACCTAAAGACTTTTTTTGATGACATGGTTGATTTTTTTAAAAAAATAATTTCCTAATAATAGGGTTCTTCTCACTTTTCTTCCTGATTGCAGGGTTGGTACTTTCTAATTACGGAGTTTGAAAACTTGGTGCTTCGTGATTGCAGGGTTGACCTAAAGTCCCGCATTTTAGCAGTTCTCTCCAATCTATAACCATAATCTTTGTAAATAGCTTGATTAACCTGAAATCCCAATATGGTGATTCCTTTTAACCTGAACCAAAAATTTTACCTTCAGCTTGATTAATCTGAAATCTCAATTTGAAAATTTCTTTTAACCAAAACCTTGATGTTTGTCTTCAGTTCAGTAAACCTAAAATCCCAATCTGACAATTCTCTTTAACCAAAACTAAAATTTCTATTACTTTCTGATTGTGGGGTTTGAAAACTTAGTATTTCCTAATTATAGGGTTGACCTAATACTTCCCAATTACAGGGTCCAAAAACTTGGTGTTTCTTGATTTCAAGGTTGACCTGATACTTCCTGATCACGAGGTTTGAAAACTTGGTGCTTTCTTATTGCAGGGTTGACCTGATACTTCCCGATTACTAACTTTGAAAACTTAATGTTTTCTAATTACATGGTTGACCTAATACTTCCCTATAGCGGGTTTGAAAACTTGGTGTTCTTAATTGTAGGGTTGACTAAAAGACTCTTTCTGATGACAAGGTTGATCTTCTCTTTTTCCTATTCCAGGGTCAGAACTATGATTCCTTACTATCATAGCTCAAAGATTTTTTTTATGTCAATTCAGATTAATTAAAATCTTGTTGGAATTTATTGAGGATTTTTTCTAAAAAATTCAAAAACATTTATGTAATGCTTTGGAGTTAGATGACATGCATACATCCTTACCTGGTTTGAAATGTAGCTCTCCTTCTTCGATGTTTCATCGTCGTAGAGTGCCTTTGATTGCTATCCAAAACTTTCTCAATTCTCAGATTCATAAGCTCTTTCGAGTTTACCGTATGTCAATCCTCCAATCAAATATAAGTGTAGTGCCTATCATAGGTTGTCCACAATGATTACTGCTATTATTATTTATTAAGCCTAACCATGCCCCAAAGTGTGGTATTGGTTGCTTTATCATGAAGAAGTTTAACAAATCATTCACTTCTTGGATTATTTCAAAAACTGTCATCTGATTAGCTTTATGTATCATACCAACAATTATCAAAAGGTTTTATGGTGTTGGTCTCATCTTAGATTGTTAATCAGTCATAAAGTTGCCTCTACTTGAACCATACTCTTATTTTTTGATTTAAGCATTATTAACTGATTTGACCAAGCTTCTTTGTATTATCTCCATAAAATATTTTGCGAGGCCCGTCAATGGACCATTTCCTTTCAAACAATTACCTTTTTCTTTAAAGCTAACCATGGATTTTCAAAAATCATGCCCATTCCTATCTCATTGTTGAAATGAAATCAAAGGAATGTCGATTTTGAAAGTCTTTTGAAAATTAAATTGGTTAAAGACCCAACACACATCATTCAATATATGTGATCCTTTGATTACTTGGTATTTTGAAAATAAAAATTGACTCGATGTAAGATTAAAACAGTTTGTTTATCTCTTTTATGGTTCTTTGTGTTAATTTTAAACTCTCGTTTTGGTTGTATGAAGAGGTGACCTTCTGTGGATTTTAACAACAAAAGGTTCGAGTCAAGACTTGAGGTTTTATTAAGAAAGATTGTCTCTTTTGAGTAACAATTTCATTATCATGCATAATAACCAATAACTTAGTTCATGAAACCACGACCTTTACAGAAAAACTCTTTACATTTTAAGAGCATTATTTATCAGTTCAAGTCGTCTGTTTGATTAAAAAAGACTTTTAAAAGCACGCAGCACAGACTATGACTCATATATATAAAATAAAAGGAAATTCATAAAAATAAAAGGTGTTGAGGGTTTTAATAACCTAGGATCACCATTAACCATTCACTTCACTCTTTTTTTTTTTTGATGTCTTTGTAAAAGAAATGACATATAAGCATGTCATTCATTTCAATAAGAATCTTTACCTCAATTAATCAATAGTTCAGGAAGCTCTATAACCATGTCATTCCTTTCTTTATCAGTCTCAAACTTAAAGAGAAGACTAAAGCTCATTGTCCATCATTTATATCATAATACTCCTTCATCTTTTTGTTATCTTAATGGAGGCTATAAATTAAGTCCAACTCTTTATTTGATGGATAGCCTATCTTCTATCTAATCATTTGAAGACACAATAATCTCAATTATATTTTCCTTAACATGAGGCTCTATTACAGATACTAAAAGACATGGTATTTCAAACTTTCTTATCTTTCGATCTTTTAGGAGTGTTTTCCCTTCAATTTTGATTCATTTTTTCTTTCTTTTTTTATTCATGCCCTTAATCATCAACTTTTGGCATTTGTTATGACTTGTTTAATTGAAACCTCTCTTGCCTCTCATATTTAGGGCGTTTTCTACTTTTAGCCCTTTTCAATCTTTCATTTTCAACATTTTCTTAACCATTGATTCTATCATTATCTTTATCTTTTCAACCAAAAATATCTTACTTGCCCTCAGTGTGTGGTGTGATCCAGGTTAGGATTTCTTTTTTGAAAGAAATATTCCATTAGGCTCAAATTGGGATTGCAAAAGATATATATTTTAAGAATTGTGAAAGGAATAAAAAAGATGCTTTTTTCTCATTTCAAACAAGGTCAATTAAAACAAATAAATTTTGACATCGTCTAGTGTAATGATTTGGATTTGCAAAGAAACATGATTTGCAAGTCCATAACTATCAAATCTACTACATATCATTATGCATACTGTTAAAACTTAGTTTCATGATGTGTGGTTCAATTTTGTATATGAGTTCAAAAATATTTTGGTCACTCAGTGCCATTTTAACAAACATCAAATCATTTCTACAATCAAAACTCTTTTAATTTTTCAAGATTAATTAGCCTTAACTTTGCATGTTGGAGTTTGATCAAAATATCGTAGTCAACAATAAAATGCTAAACATCTATTGACTTCAAAACAATAAAGAGATAAATAAAAGACATATTTCATTAAAAGGATAAGATGTGATCCCAATACATGAAAAACATGCTAGAAAATAGAATAACAAAGTCCTATAACAACATGATTGGTAATTCAACACCCTTCTTGGATTAGCTTCTCTAGCAATATACGTGTTTCGCTAACATTTTCAATCATTTGTTATGTTTAGGATGGTCTGGTGTACCACCTAAAGGATGGTGGCTTGGGGTAATTGTTCTTGAAGGTCGGGCAATTCCTATATTATGTCTAATTGTGTTTCTTCCTCGGGAATAAAAGTGTTCAATAAAGGAAGCATCCATGGAGTAAACTCTTTCCTAATCGCAGCACATCGATGCTTTTCTTAAGATTGAAGAATGACACGTCAGGAAAATATTCTCTCATCAGTATAATTTCAGCATT
>Ga0325404_1001973_pt1 | contig 21839 bp, 21 predicted proteins | sample PopdelMetagenome_18_FD_205664 | JGI IMG/M metagenome (GOLD analysis project Ga0325404, IMG submission 205664) | Populus deltoides microbial communities from Bellville, Georgia, United States - Xylem-Control-R1 | ecosystem: Host-associated > Plants > Phyllosphere > Stem > Wood/Secondary xylem...
ATAAAGGGTTTTTGGTAAGCTTGGGTTGGAGAATTAGGTTCAGGGTTTGAAATATATGCAGAATGGGAATTAATTTGTTACCAGCGTGTCTAGAAGAATTTGGAGGTAAAATCAAAGCTGAGACTAGCGCTTAGAGAGAAGAAGGAAATAGAGAGTAAGAGAGAGAAACCATAGGCACCAGGCTTTCAAAGTAACATAACTCTCAATTTTATCTTGTAATTCAACTCTAATACAGGAATATGCTGCTGTTCTGTCCCTTCATGCAAAGCCAATGAATGTGAATTCCAATTATTTGGTAAGCACATGCAAAGCTACAAATCATTCCAGGCATCAATTCTAGAAAACACGCCGCAGCACAATCTAGAAGAACCCAGGACAAAAGTTTTGAGGATTGACAAACTGCTTTCTTAGTGGAAAAGCTACCTGCTCTTTAAAATTCTCCTCTTGGTATTCATAGCTAGGCAAAGCAGTGATCTCCACCTTCATATCAATAATTAGAAGCATATTAAGTTCATGCAAATTAAACAAAAAGGCAACATATGATGCATGTATGCCAATGGCATCAGTATGGAGATGGAGGTGATTTTTCATACATTAAAAAACTCTCTGAGAGGAGCACTACTGAGAGTCTCAGGCTCAGCAACTGCAGCCCAAATCTGCAGAAATTATGACCTCAGAAAATGCTGGAGAATAAGAAGAGAAATAATTGATCCAGAAAGAGAAATGCATAAACAGAGAATAAGAAGTATAAACAAAAGTACCTTCTCAATATCTTCTAAGAGAGCAGTCTTTAAATATTCAAGTGGAGTCTACATAGACAATCAGAAAAGGGACAGAGATTCAGCGTTGAAGATGCATTCAAAGAATGGAGCGCAAGGTGCATGGAATCTTGTCTCAAGAAACTTATGGGCACAACAAGTCCATACCTTTGAGTGATCACGTATAACAAATAGTAGTGTTTTTTTGCGGGGCTTGAATAAACGCTTCATGACCTGAATACAAGAAATAATAGATTATCACATATCAGCTTCAAATTATGTTGGGTGCAATACTCAGTGTTACACACTGGGCTAAATGAATGCAGCTAAACAGTTTTGATAAAAAGGAGTAAGTTTGCTGTGTATATGGAATCGGAGGCTCCTTATCTATATTCTATTCATGATGAGAAACCTATTACACACTTAAGTTAATGCAAATTGCTTTCAAATGCCAAGTACCTGGAAAACTGTTTTTAAAAGGGGTCTGCTGGCTGCATGTTCCAGACCAATGTCTTTGTACCACCTGCATATGATACTCAACACAAAATCATTTGACAGAAAAAAGTACTGGACTGCCTTACCGACTATGGAAGGCTACATCATGAGTTTTTTTTTTTGGCTAGGCAGAGTCATACCCAGTTGTGGACATTTATCAAACTTCCCAGGCAGAAAAGGCATTCAAATATTATAATGATGAACATACAAAACTCACATGTTTATCAAAACAACGTCAGCGATTGCCAAGGCAAATAGGGTGCTTTGTTTCTCAAACGCTGTGTCATCCTGAAAAAAGTACACATTCGCAGTGCCAAACTTGTATAAGCATCACACTCGCAGATTGAAGCCATGAAGTAATGCAACCAAAAATAATGAAACCATTCAGTAATCAACGATTTGTATGTCACAGAGGTTGCAAAGAATACAATGCAACCATAAAACCCTCTCAATTAACAAAGCAAAGCTAAAGTAATAGAAAGCTCTAAGAGTTACCTCGCCTCTTTGATTGCTGTCCGTTCCCTCGAAATCCATGGCAATCGTAAAAGGGTCAATATCACTACACTTTGCAATCCAAATGCCCTTGGTTGTTTGACCTCTGAAACGTATATAACTACATTATCTTCCTCTTTCACGTATACAAAGCAACAAGAACAGTAAAATATACAAATTCTCAACTAAAAATAAAATAAAATCAAACCTTCCATTGTATGCATTCATCTCCTCGAAATTGGTATGGAAGGTCTGATTCATTAGCGTGCTTTTCCCTGTTCAAGATTAATTAAGTGAAAAGCTATCACTACCAACTTCATTAAAATCAATGACTATAATTAAGAAATGATTAATAAATCAACACGAAGTTAAGAAGTTGAACACTTGCTTACCGCTACTCTGTGAGCCAATGATGGCAACAATAGCATAGGAGAGACCGGACTGAGCGAACTCGGTGGCTGTCATGAAGTCTTTGAGTCCATCCACGTTGAACTTGCCATTTCCATCAATCAGCTGCATGCCTTGCTCCATTTTCATTAACGATCTAACTCAACCACAATAACCACAACTCTTGAAGTGTCTTCCTTCCTGTGTTCGTGTTTCTGGATTGCAGAGTAATCTTAAAGCAAAAGTAAAGTGGCAGGGACAAAGGATCCTATTAAAGTAAGTCTTCATGAGTCTACTTCTACTCGAAGAAGTTGTTTGCTTTTTTTTCTTTTGAGTTTGGACCCACCACTAACTAAGAATAAGAATATGGATGTATGGTTATATCCTATTTTTAAATTTTATTTAATAATTTAAGTTTTTAAATTAAATTAATTTTTTAATTTGATATCAGAACCTTGATGACTAAATAGTCATGAATTTAAATCTCATCACTCTTATTTATTTGATAAAAATCAAGTACAAAGTAATATGGGTCTGTGCAAGTTCTAGCTCGAAAGGCTTTCACTTGAGAAGATATCTTAGAGAATAATATAAATCATATTTTAGAACCTCACCTAATAGCTTAAGCTTTTGGGTTGAATTGATTCTTTGATATGAAGATTAATTATTTTTGCGTTTTAAATTATTTTGAATTTTTTTAAAAAAAATTAATTTTTTTTAAATTTAAATTAATTATTTTAGTAGTTTCAGATATTTTACTAATGTTAAAAGAATCGATAACATAGCATATCAAAGTTTAATGTCTTAACTCAGTATTCTTCTTTCATAAATTTTCAGGGTAAACTATAAATTATTCTCTCTAGTTTTGCAAAATGAGTTCCTGAAACTAATTAATTAGTCTTTATATTTTAAAATCAGCCTATAACTTGATTTGTTTCATCCATTTCATGTTTTTTCAAATTAATTTCATTTTATTTTAATTTTAAGTATTAATTTCAAAAGAAAAAAGAAAGATAATATGAAAAGACTATTGAAAAGAAAATATTTTTTGGAACAAAAATTATTAAATTAAATATGTTTAACACTGGTAAAAAAATTAATTAATTAATTTTCGAAATTAGAAAGACTATTCAATTTATTTTGAAAATATAAAAAAGAACCTAGCTAATTTATAATTTACTCTTCTTATCTCTAATGACTATCGAAGTACCACTAAACTTTGACTTACGTTACCAAACTCTCAACTGAGTCCCAAATCCATAAATTAATCAATTTGATGCCAAATGTTTAAAACAGTTCTCAATCAGGTCTTTCTATTAATGTTCATCAATATTTTTTTCAAATTTTCTTTAATCCATGTAGTTTTAATTGTATAAATTATGCGTATAAGATTTATACTATTAAAAGAAATTGATTAAACGATACAATTGAGAAATGCAATAAAAAAATTTAGATTAATTAAGTTGATAAAATCTATAAATTGAAAATGTAATTGAGAACAAGTAAATGGATGTACGATTAAATTGATGTTTTCTTTTATTATGTTTATTGGAAATTTGACATAGTTTTTTTTCATAAATATAATTTTTAGTTAGTTTTTTTGTGTTAAAAGGGTAACATAACATAGCCAAGTTTAATGTCTTAACTCAGTACTCTTCTTATATTAGGCGTAAAAAATTTAGTGCTCCTAGTGTTACTTGTAATTGAGCCCATAATACTTGGGGTAAATTATTTATTTTTACTTGTAATTAAATCATAATAACCCTAAATAAAATAAATTATAAAATTTAATTCTAATAAACTCATTATTGAACGATGACATTGAAAAAAAATTCATCTCAAAAGAGAAACAATAAATCAACCTAAGTTGAATGATGAAATTGAGGTAATGACGATCATGAGAGTGAGGTAATTTCATAGAAAATAAATTAAGACAAATAGAAAAACATAATCCATAATCAACCCAATATTTAGGATGTTGAATGATGAAATTAAAAAAAAATATCATTTAAAAATTACATAAAAAAAACTTGAGACAACTAAGTTAACTCGTTGAACCCATAGTGTAGGTCATAAGACTAATATAACCACCAAAAAAACAAACCACAACAAATTATAAAAGTTTAATTTCCAATAAACCAAGTGTTACATGATGAAGTTAGGGAAAAAATAGGTTTAGAAAAAAAAAATAATTACATAACAAAACGGTTAGAACAAAATTGGAATGTTTAAGCTGGAATTTGACCAAAAAATCCAGAAGACCAAGATCCTAAGTGAGATGAAATTTATTCCGAGTTATTTTGTTTTTTTTTTAACTAGTACAAGATATATCGAACATTCAAGATGAAATAAAACAAAATTGACAACCTTTACAAATAATGTAGATTTGTCAAACACAACACTTTTTGGAAGAATATATGAAACATAATGAAATTGGAGTTCTCATAATTGTGAAAGTGTAAGTGTTAGCTACATGGACTAGCTCGTGGGTTAACCGAGATCCTCGACTGATCTGGGTTAACCAAAAAAACCTCTAAGAAGTTTTCTCGATCAAACTCAGATGATTTACTTGGTTGACTCGGAACCTAGGTGATCTGACCTAGTTGGCTCCAGGCCTAAACTATTCACCAAAAAAACCTTTAGAAAAATCATTCAATCAAACTCCAGTTATCCATTTGCTTGACCCAATATCCAGGTGACCTAATAAAACCTAGGTGAGACGTAACTATTTTTTTTTTAAATGGCACCATTTTAAATTAGGAATAAAAAACTCCTCCATCTCAAAACAGGCAACCACCCCGTAGAACACCTAATCCCCTCTCCCTTTCAGCCCCAAGCTTGCTTCTTCATTTTCTTTTTCCCTTATAATTGAGGGCCTTAACCTCATCAACACCTCTTTAAATATCTCTTCCTACTCATCTAGTTAATTTATCAGTGATGAGAAGTCTTGCCTCAGCCTTTCCCTCTCTCCCAACAGAGAAAACCAACAACAAGATCAACCGATGGCATTGATGTTGTCACACTCGAACATCGCAACGACTCATTAAAAATTTTCATGGAATTTATCAAATAAAGAAAAAATATCTTACATCTCGTTATTTGGGGAATTTTCTAACTACATGGTAAAGGTATAAGCAGGGGCGGAGACAGGGGAAGGCTGGCAGGGGCCCGGCCCTGCAAGTAAATTTTTTTTCCAGCCTCCTTTAAGTTTATTCTTAGTATTTTTATAAGACACCACACAAACCACAGTATTTTGACCCCCTTTAATTTTATGTTTTGGTTCCGCCCTCGGGTATAAGGGTGTGTTTGGCAGCAAACACAATTTGTGCTGGATGGGCCTAAAGTCCTGACCCGGCCCACTTTTTTTATTCATTTTTTTTTGTTGTGCCCAGCTGCACAGGCTGGGCCAGAAACAGCTCCCTTTTCTTTTTTTTTCTTTTTTTAACTCGGAAGCGTGCGTGAACTGTTCACACACGCTTGCTACAGAAGGGGAGTAATTAAAATGCAGGGAGCGGCAAAATGCAGGTGCTGGATGAAGCACTCCTCGGACTCCCTCTCTGCTCCTCGTCTTCTCTTCTTGGTCTTTACGTCTTGCTTTCTCAAGACCCAGTCCTCTCCTCCCTTCCTCTCTCTTTTCGTTTTATTTTCTTTCTGGTTTTTATCCCTGTATCGTCTCTGTTTTTTTTTTCGTTCTCTCTCTCTCTCTCGGTCTCTTTCTCATGCGTTTTTTTTCTTTTCCTTTTTCCTCTGGTTGATGGGATTAACTAGGTGAGGGGAAGTTGAAGTCCCCTGTTCCTCTCGAGCCATCTCTGTTTTCGGTTCTGCCTCCCTTGTTCTCCTGGTCTCCTCTCGTCTGGTTCTCCCCCCTGCTTTGTATAGGGCTGGACTTCTGGTGGTTCATCTGCCACCGTCTCTTCCCTTTCAGGATGAGGATAAGCGTGGCTTGGGGTGTTGGTGTTCTGCCCGGACTCGGACACCAACAGTCCCGCCACGGTTGGACTGTTGGTGGTGGATTTTGACCCGGACTCTGGCTGTGTATTTGGAGGGGCAGCACGATTCGTTTGGGACACTTGTTAGACTACATCGGTCCGCGTTTGCTATGTTTGAGCCGCCCGTCATGGGTGGCATTTTGAATTTTTTTCTCACAGGCAGCTTCCTCTGTTCGCAGAGGAAGAAGACGATGAATGGGAATGAAACGGCGCCGTTTCTAGGCTGGGCGGCTCTTTTTCCATTTGGTCCTCGAAGTTGACTTGTTTTAATTAAGCCCCTGGTCCAAATTGTAATTAGACCGCTGGATTTCGGCGCCTAGTCACTTTGGTCCCTGGAATTTAAACTATTGCAATTTTGACTCAAATTGACCTTGAACTTTGATATTTCTTCAATTAAACCCCTGATTGCATTAATTAACTAAATCAAAGTTTAATTATATCTCCAAACTTATCAATTCTTTCAATTTCTATCAAAATTGACTTCCAAACTTAATCTCATTCTGACTAGTCCTTAAAACTTTTAATTTGTATTGACTTGAACCAAACTTCAAATTATTCTTCATTCATTTTTAATTTTTTAGTGAATTTATGTTGTTAAAAATTGAATTATGACAAATATCTTTACAAATATATCATCCATTGGTATGAGGGGTTTAAAAATTGGTGGTTTGGTCGGGTTTGTAGTACCCAGTCTTCTAGTTATGGTCTCATGGTTGCGGAAAAGTGAAAGAGAACACAAGGAGAAAATATTAGTTATGTTATGCTTTCACCATTTATCTCTTGCAAAATTCAGGTAATTTTTTGAATATTGCTTTATTATAATCGATCATGCGTACTGATTCTCTGAAATTTTCATTGTTGAAGCAATTATCGTGGTGTTTTTAAAAGCTCTTAGAGTTTGTAACTATTGGGAATTTTTTTTAATTAAAAAAATTATGGGTGAATGAGAAATTAATCTCAAATAACTATTTTTACATTGTATTGTTTTGGCTAACCTAATTCTTTTACATTTGTTTAGGATCTTTTTTTCTAAAGTTCGATTCATTTCTTTTTATTCATCTAAGTGATTCTTGACTTTGACTGCCACTTGTTTTGAAATATTATTCACTATTTCCATCATAAAATGATTAAAATCAAAGATTATTTTATCATTTCGTTTCTTTATTTTGACATTCAATTTTGAATTAACATCTTCTAATTCCTTAATCATTCCTTTATAAGATTTCTTATTTAAGTTTTGAAATTTTCCTACTTCGTGTTCTAGACTTCTTTCACCATTATCTCTCTCTTGAATTTTTGGCTCTACAGTGTCATGGTAGATCTCTCATTCATTACCATAATCCCTTTATGATGATATTTAATTAATCATTTTCATATTTTGTTTGTTTTTCTTTAATTTCTTCGAAAAGAAGCCTATGTTTTTCTTCAATTATTTTGTTAGCTTCTTCCACCATTTGTTCAAAGAGTGTATATCTCTCTTCTACACTCAAAAACCTGCGTTTCTCTTTTTTATTTTCTACTGCTACCCTTGAAATAATTGATTCTATATTTCATTTTCAACAAGAACATCCACCAAATATTTTCTTTCTTCTGGATTTTCTAGTAATTTTGAGACTCCCACTGTAGTCACCAATTATTTCAGGCTCTTTCATGATTGTCTGAATTAAGAGAACTTTGAATTTCAAAATTATATGCTAAATTTAATGTTAACAATCTGAACTTCAAACACTGTTTTTATAACTTTACACTTGTAGTTCCAGACATATAATAATATTTTAAAAATTTTGTGATATTTTAATATGTAGGTTTCAAACTTATTGGCAAACCTAAGTTTCCATACCAATTATTGAAAATTAAACACACAAGTATTTGAACTTTTCAAGTACTTATTGATTGATCAAACTCTTATAAAAATTATGAATGCATTTGCCTTTATATTTATAGAAAAATTACAACCTTTAACTACCATAATCCAGTAAAAATTCTAACTAACTAAGCCAACAAGGAGAGCTAATTAGTCTAACACAAATCTTTTTTTTATTAAGAATTTCATACTTACACTAAAATTTACTAGTCTAACATAAATATTTTTGTAATAGAGAATTTTTACTTACACTAAGATTTTATTTAACAGTTATTATAAGAGAGAATTAGTACTAAAAGAACTATCCTTTACCTTATTATATTATAGATTCTTTCCACCATTTTGTATAATTATGAGCATCGGGCTTAGCAATCTCAGCCCATATCTGTAGAATTATTTACCAGAGGAATCAATTTGAGTTTTATGGTTGGTTGGTTCAATTGAAAATTCAATGCCTCGATTCTCCATATAAGCAGTGGATTTGATCAAGTTATGCATTGGCTTAATGAATGACAAAAACCTAGAGATCCCAAAGATTCATATTTGTAAAAATCAAATTATGGATCAATTAAACGTATATAAAATGATACCTCATTTTTTATTATTATTTATTTTTAATTCATAGTTATTTAATTATGGATCAAATCATAGTTATTTTTAATTATGGATCAAACGTATATAAAACCTCATTAATCAAATTTTCAAAAATTCAAATCCTTTAACGACCATATTATTTAATAAAGTTTTGCTAGGTGGGCGTGAAACAAATTCAAGTTTTTATTTTAAATGTTGAGAGATATGAGATCATCCAATTAAAATCTAAAACAACATTAAAATCAGATAAAATTTACTTGCTCATGAACTAAGATGCATAAAAAGAATATATTCAAAAATATTGAAATTAATGATGAACAAACAAAACTCACATGTTTATCATTACAATGTCAGCAATTGCCAAAGCAAATAGAGCACTTTGCTTTTCGAATGTTGCGCCGTCCTGAGAACATCATAATTTTTTCTCTTCTTTTCAAATCGCAGTGTAAGTATAATATATGAAATTAATTTCACACTTATCATTCATTTCAAATAATATTGTTGATATATATAAACAGAAGTTAAAGAATGATTTTATTGAATTTTAATTTAAACATTACTTATTACAATTGAAACTCTACTTAAATTAACGTAATAAAAACATAATTAAGAGCCTATGATTCACAATAATTAACCATATGTAATGATTAATAATATCACTTATTTTAAACCTCACCTGCAAGAGAGAATTAGGCGAAGAATCATTAATTTTATTCTTTTGTTCCAAAACTAAATTCTTTTCATATCAATTAGAATGAGTTCTAAAAATTCATTAATGGCAGGCACAGCTACTTAAAGCAATTAGTAGAATTATTTGATGTTTAATTAATGAAAAGTTTAGTTAATTTATACGTGGCCTCTTTCCCTGCTGTCCGATCCCTCCACGTCATATTATTTTCCTTGGATAAGGCTTATGTGGGTTCTAGCAAATGGGCTGACATTATCATATTATGGGATTAGGTCTGAATAAAAAATCATCCACAAGTTCAAAATATGGAAAAAAGCAATCTGCATTACCAATATAAATACTTGAATATAACCTCTTCCCATGTGTCTGAGGCAGAGGGGTCCAGTGGAGCTCCCATGTGCGTATTTTGCAAAGATGGATACGTGTAATAAATATGCTTTTATCTACATTAAATATGGAAAAAGCCAATGGTGTTAATTTAACTATAAATATGGTGAGGTAGGGCAATGTTCTAATGATTGTGGGAGATAAAAATTAGTAAAAATGATTGAAGAGTAGTACGTGTAAGAACCCTTTGAAGACAAGGGCGTGATATATAAAATTGATAGAGATAATAAAAAATATATTTATATGTATAATAATGACGAATGATAAGGAATTCTTCATACATCATAAATAATAATATATTTGATTTGATTATTGATAGAGATAGCTATAAAAATATTATTAATAAACATACCGTTGATATGTTAAATTACTATTAGAATCACATTCTAAACCATATAAAATTATGCATCTTTTTCCGTTAGAAAATATTATCATGAGATTTATTGGTCCTTTTAAGATGATTTTGACCGACCAGGGTCAAAAATACTCTGAAAAATAGCTGTAGATGGAAGCTAAGTAACCTTCGAAATTGTTCGTTCTTTCTGATGATCATGGATTTATTGGCCTTTTTTTCTTCTTTTTAATTAGTTTTCCTAACTTGGGAGAAAGGATTAATGTTGATAAACGATGCCACCTTCTGCATAAAGGAGATTAGGTCGACACATGTCCAAACAGTATGGCTCCATTAATTAATGTCTCAAAAGCTTACACTTTATGGTACTTTGTAGCAGTCCGTGCACCAACTTCTGCTTGCCTTTTGAGGACAAGTTCACATGCATCTTTACCGAAAGTTGGAGATTAATTATTTACCGAAAATATCATATTAAAAGTTTCCTCTTTCCGGTTAGGGTAGTGACATCCTCCTTCTACATCCATTGATTATTACTCTACAATACCTAATTCGATTGTACGATGAGAGATTTGCAAGATTACCATTCGTAGAAACTGAAAATATTTTTACCATTAATGTTGATTACCATTTATAGAAACTGAAGATATTTTTACTTGTACGGCTTATCAAATTACAAACAAACTTATTTCATCAGATTCACCATGACATGTTGCATGGATCGTTGGACACATAATTAATATAAACTGTCCAAATGTGGATTTGTCATTATTACTGTTGTCAAAGCCTCCTCCAACTCAAGAACGCAATCGCTGCATTTACCACTGCAGCAGGCCCCGCCACCACAGCCACCGCAGCCCCCGCCCCTGTAGCCGCCGCAGCAGCAGCATAGCTTCGAGTTCTCCTGCGACCATCCTGAAGGAAACACCAAGTATCACATTTCGAGTGATGCATAAATTTCTAGTCATAAAAACTTTAATCGGCTTAAAGTATTTTCTTGGTTTCAGTGCTTAAGTTTAGAAGTATAGGAAGTTCAATTGGTATATAAATTGAAGATGGCAAATGATAAACCGAGAATGTTCTAATAAATTAATTTTAAAGTTTCTGTTTTTAGTAAAAACTACATTCAAACAGATATTGTGACTGCAATCAAATTACCAAATGAACATGTAATGTGATACCAGAGTAAAACATACCTGGCGGGATCTAGCTCCGGTCACCATAGGCTCTATCTCTTCTATGAAATTCATCCACAATGATTTGCAGTCCTCTGGTTTAAGTAGAGTGGTAGCTTCTGGAGAAACCTGCTCATATTTGATTATTATGTGAAACCAGTTTGACACAGAGACGTGTAAAACTAAATGCATTACATTTGCATACCAATAAGCATGCATAAATATAACTTAACACGCATTCACCAACTGTTACCTCTTCCCATGTGTCCAAGGCAAGGGGGTCCAGTGTAGCTCCCATGAACGTATTTGGCAAAGATGGATCAGGAACAGTTTTATCCATAAGAGAGGAATAGAGTACATTCTCAATCTGATCAGGCATTCCATCGAAGCGGATGGCCGCAATGATTGATAGTATTCTCAAAGACTATAACAAAATAATTGGGAGACATTCAGAGGTAACTCAAAGTTTAACCATAAGCATCCCAGTAGCCATTAGTTATACAAAATGTAGGCAATGTTACCGCAGAGAGAGCGTCCCTTTCAATTTCATCGAGGTTTCTTTCTGCAGTCCAATTATACCATGAAATTGAGTTTTCATCATGATTGAAGTCCTTTGAAAACCTGGAATAAGCTCCAAAGATTTAATAAAAAAATAAAATTGAAAAAACAGACAGCTATAATTAAGTAATGTACCTATCCTTCATGCGCATCAGAACTCTCCCTGCATCTGCTGCTTCTCTTGCCTTCATCTCCAATAAATTTCTGGCATGCTCCCTCAAATGTTGCGATCTAGTGTCGATTTCAGAACTGTTCAAATTGAAACTAACAGCAGCATCTGAAAACTCTGATACAGCAGCCTCAGTGTTGCACTCAAAAAGATTTCTTATTGATGCCCATGTATCTCTTTCACCAGATTCCAATAAGGATTCTACTCTTTTGGCAAGCACATGCGTTATTTGTTTCTATGCAGGAGTAACATAACAAGATTTGATAATTTGATTAAGTAGAGTGACATACATAGAACCAAGAACGCTAACGGATTGTGATATCAGTGAAGGAAATACCTTGTACTTTGCCATCATTTCTGACAACATATCACAAATAAGTTTTCCGCGGAATTTTGAAGCATTCCACTCACTCTGTTGAATGGCAGCATCTGAAAGAGACATTGAAGGTAACTTGCCAAATCTAGGAAACTGAGTTAGTAGATGAAAGATGCTCGCCAATCATATGAACACAATTTTAATCATAGAAGGATGAGCTATAATAGCAACATCTTAAATTAAAAAGTTGTAGTCACTGTGTTACATTTTGTCCACTAAGTTACTTTTTTATTCTGTTTATCTCAGCCACTTTGTTCAATGAAGTATCCATTAAACTATCATTAATCTTCTAGATGCAGCCGGGTTAGACAAACTGAAGGTTCAAGCATTTAAGTGAGGACTTGACACTACTGGGATCTAACATAGTCATTATGTAGATGGCCTAACACATGTTTTTGTGGATCAATGAGATAAGTCTAGACATAAGAGACAAAACCTAGTTATGGTAGACTAGGTTACCATCTTAAAACTGAGATAATAGAAGATTTGATTGTTGAATCGGTTTTAAATATTTTTAAAAGATTCGATAGACAGTTTTTCTACAGAAAGCTACTCTACTGCTTATTGAATCGTTGAATCTTTCAGAATTAGGCCCATAAATTACTATTTGGGACAATTTTGATTTTTTCCTGGGATTTTCTAGATTTATCGTTATTATTTTGGATTTTGTTTTAGTTTCCTTAATGTTTTCGACAATAGATTGTTTCCTGATAGATATAGGTTTGCCTAGCTTATACTAAGGACTTGTAAATTTATTGAGAAAGCAGCTAATTTTTAAAGAATAAAATTGCGAAATTAGAATTCATATTTACGACTCTTTTTGCTCGTTAAGATGTTTATATTTTCTATGCTATTGTTGTTTTATTAACTTTCGCCTGCATCACTTTTAGAGTGAAAATTGTAACAACTTGAGATTTGCACCAGTACAAAATGCAAGTGGTCAACTCAGAAGAGGATGTGGAGGAACACATCCTGAGAATGTTGAGTACCCGTATAGGTGTTACAATGATGTATTCTTCTTATTGTTGTTCTGAATATGAGCATGTTCTTATAGCATATACAAGGCTGCTAAGTATGGAAAGTAATAACTATTTACATAGAATTTGGCTATGATAATTGTGATACATATTTTGTGGAGCTAATGGATTCTATCCTCGTGATTTCAGCAATTAATCTCAATTATAGTGCATGCCAACACTCCCCCTCAAGTTGGTGCATAGATGTCTTCAATGCCTAACTTGTCTAGCGAGTTATGGAACACTTTGCTTGAAACAGCTTTTGTGAGAATGTCTGCTAGTTGGTCTTTTGATTTTACAAATGGGAATTGAACTATCTTGGCCTCGAGCTTTTCTTTGATAAAATCTCGATCTATTTCAACATATTTTATCCTGTCATGTTGAACTGGATTTTATGCGATTTGTATAGCTGCTTTATTAACACAAAACAACCTCATGGTTGGCCTAGATGAGTAGCCAATTTCTTTCACTTACTCTTTTAGCCAAATAAGCTCGCAAAGTCCTTTGGTCATGCCACGACCCTCAGCCCCTGCACTAGATAATGCCACAACGTTCCGTTTCTTACTTCTCCAAGTGACTAAGTTTCCTCTAACAAAGGTGAAATACCCAGAAGTAGACTTTCTATCAACAATGTTTCCAGCCCAATCTGCATTTGTATACCCATCAATGTTTAGGTGGTTATACTTCCTGAACATAAACCCTTTTCCTAGAGATGCCTTCAAATATCGTAAGATCCGGAATACAGCTTCTATGTCCTCTTCACTTGGGCTATGCATAAACTGACTCACCAAGCTCACAGCATAAGCAATGTCTGGTCGAGTATGAGATAAATAAATCAACTTTCCAACTAGACGCTGATACCTTTCTCTGTTAGTAGGTATTTGATTTGGATGCTAACCTAGTTTGTGGTTTTGGACTGTTGGTGTGTCTGTTGGTTTACAATCGAGCATACCTGTCTCAGCTATTAGGTCAAGTACATACTTTCTTGTGAGAGAAATATCCCTTTACTTGATCGAGCCACTTCAATCCCTAAAAAATATTTTAGTCCTCCAAGGTTTTTCATTTCGAACTCAGTCACCAAATGTTCTTGCAAGCTTGAGATCTCATCATCATTTCCTGTAATTATCATATCATCAACATAAATTAAAAGGGCAATTAACATTTTCCCTTGATGTTTTAGGAATAAAGTGTGATCTGAATTGCTTTGTTTGAAGCCATACTTCTTCATGGCCAAACTAAACCATCCAAACCATGCCCTTGGTGATTGTTTCAAACCATATAGTGCCTTCTGCAGCTTGCACACTACTCCAGCACGTGAGGTAGCAAAGCCTGGTGGGACATCCATATACATTTCTTCTTCAAGGTTCCCATGAAGGAACGCATTTTTTATGTCGAATTGGTGGAGTGGCCAATCTAAATTTGCAGAGATTGACAGCAATACCCTGACCATATTTAATTTTTCCACTAGTGAAAACATCTCTTGATAGTTGATGCCATATGATTGTGTATATCCTTTCGCGACAAGCCTTGCCTTGTATCGATCTATTGTTCCATCTACCTTGTATTTAATAGAGAATATCCATTTACATCCTACTGCTTTCTTCCTTTCTGGTGTGGCATGAGCTCCCATGTTTCATTCTTTTGTAAAGCTGCCATCTCTTCGATTATTGCTTGATTCCATTTTGGATTTCCCAAGGCTTCTTGCACTGTGTTTGGAATGTGTTCAGAAGACAGTTTGTGCACAAAGGTCTTGAGTGGTTGTGATAGTCTTTAGGTACTAACATGATTAGCAATTGGATATAGTTTTCTCCTCTCTATGGTCTGGTGAGTATCGACTTGGTGGCTTGCCGCGGTTGTACCTGGGGGGTAATTTGTAGCCAACAAAACTATCTTCAATATTATTAAGAGAGAGATTTGGGAATTGTACCTCAGGATTATTCTTAGGAGAATGATTGGTTGATACTGAACCGAGAGGGGGCTGTTCTTGTTTTTGTTCATTCTCTGTATCGTTGTTCTGTCCAATTCTGCCATCTTCTGTGTCAGTGGGTTGTTCTTGTTCTTGTTCATTCTCTGTCTCGTTATTCTGCCCAACTCTTGTATTTGTGTCTCTAAACCATGGCCAGTTCTCCCAATTATAACCATGGTTTATATTCTGCTCTTCACTAATCATCTCCCCCTAAAGAGAAGAATGGGAACCTGGCTCTTGAAAGAAGTATTCAGTTTCTAGAAATGTAACATCCATTGTGATGTAAAGATGTCTTGTTGCAGGATCATAGCATCGATAGCCCTTCTTATGTTGTGCATAGCCCAGGAATATGCAGCGGACTACACATGGTTCAAGTTTGGTTCTTTGATTTTTGTGAAGATGGACATAAGCTACACATCCAAATATTTTTGGTGGAAGCATAAGGATAGACGGGGGAGAAACATGATGGGCGAGAGCTTGTAATTGAGTGTTAAAGTTTATCACCCTAGATGACATTCGGTTCAACAAATAGACAGCAGCTGTGACTGTATCTGTCCAATACCGCGGGGGTGCATTTGTTGCTGTTAAGAGGGCTCGAGTTGTTTCCAAAATATGTTTGTTCTTCCTCTCTGCAACACCATTTTGTTGTGTTTGGGAGCATGTTGTCTCATGGTATAGCCCACATGCTTGGAAGTACTCCTGCAACTCTTTATTGTCATACTCCCCACCATTGTCAGAATGGAGGATCTAAAGTTTGGCAAAGAATTAGGTCTTGATCATAGTATGGAAAGAGCAAAAAATCCTTGCTACCTCATTCTTACTTTTCATCAAATATAGCCATGTCATGCGTGTGCAGTCATCCATAAAAATCACAAACCATCTGATGCCTAAAGAAACTGAAACGGGAGCTGGTCCCCATGCGTCCGAGTGAATTAACATAAATGGTGTCTCACACCTTTTTGAATTTATTGGATAGGAAACTCGATGACTTTTAGCTAAAATGCAGGTTTTACATTTTAATATTATATTGTATGAGTTGGAAAACAAACTAGGAAATAAATGTCTTAAGTAAGAGAATGACGGGTGTCCCAAGCGGTGATGCCACAACCAGATATCACGTTCTTTGTTACCAAGATGACAAGCATTGTTCGCCTGACCAACTCTAAAGTCATCAATGTAGTACAGTCCCCCTCATTTAGTACCACGCCCAATAATCTCCTTGGTTAGAATATCCTGAAACAAGCAAATTTTTGGATAGATTGGTGCACAGCAGTTCAAATCCTCAGTAACTTGTCCCACCGACAATAATTTTATTGGAAAGAGTTGGAAAAAGTAAAGTGTTTGATAAAGAGAAAGAGGATGACAGTGCTACTTCTCCGACCCCTGTAACTGGATATTTTTCACTGTTTTCATTGGTTATGCATGTCTGTTTTGGTTGATTCGTTTCAATAAAGACTTGTGAATCGAATGTCATGTGATTGGTTGCCCCAGAATCTATAATCTAATCATGGTTACCTGATTCATTCTGGGCTAGGGAACAATTTGCTGCTGCTGGTGAAAAATCCTCTTGAGATATATGAGAAAGGTGAGGTTTGATTGATGAAGAAGAAGTGCTCTCAGCGCTGACAAGTGCAGCGCGACCACTTTCACGCGTTTTCTTTGTCTTGAGTTCATGCCACCAGTCCGGATATCCATGGAGCTTGAAACAGGTTTCCTTAGTGTGTTTCATATTCCCACAGTGTGTACAACTGCCTCCCTCAACTTGTGTTTTTGATTTCATGCCTGGTTTCCCATCTATTACCATCTGAAGAGAAGGTTGTTGTTGCAATTTTTGTCCTCCTTTTGATATCATGGCCATACTAGAACTGGAATCTGCTTTTGATAACATCACCATTTGTCTCAGATCTTCTCGTCGGACATGGGCATATGCCTATTCAATTGTTGGAAAAGGGTGAAGTTGAAGCACATCGGCTCAAATCTTGTCCAAGTAATCATCAAGTCCGTCCAAGAAAGTATAAACTCTATCTTCTTGTATAATAAAGTTATATTTTTGTATATCAACTTCACACTTCATAGGATTTGGATGCCGAAAATCAATCGCTCCAAAGACTTTGAAGAGTGTTGTAATATGTCTCGATTGATCCTTCCCCCTGTTCGAGTCTTGTCACCATTCTCTTGAGATCATAGACTTGTGAGGTGTTGGAGCCATCAAAATACGTTGTGGCAATAGTATCCCATACTACCTTAGCCGTTGATTAGCCATCCTTTTACCACTGCATTTTCAGTTCTCCACTTTCTGAAATCAGGATCTGTCTCTGTAGGTTGTGAAAGATCTCCATTTATGTATCCCAACTTGTCTTTACCAGAGATATACATCTCAACAACTTAGGACCAGAGTCCATAGTTCATATCATTAAACTTGATACTGATTGGTGCAGCAACAGATTCATGAGTTGCTACAGTTGTCCGACTCAACATCTATGATATTCTGGATGTTAAGTCAGCATGGGTTGAAGGATCTACTTGGGATTTTTCTGTTGAGGACGTAGGATCTCTCATTTTCTCAATCTTTCAGAATTCTGTCTTCTTTCCCTTTCTTTTTGTTGGCTCACATAAAGAATCAGACAGATCCTAAAGTTGACGCTCTGGTACCATGTTACAATGATGTATTCTTCTTATTGCTGTTCTGAATATGAGCATGTTCTTGTAGCATATACAAGGCTGCTAAGTATGGAAAGTAATAACTATTTACATAGAGTTTGGCTAGGATCATGGTGATATATATTTTGTGGAGCTAATGGATTCTATCCTCGTAATTTCAGCAATTAATCTCAATGACAGTTCATGCCAACAATACGTTAATTGATTCTAGTGATAGAGGGGAGACAAGATTTTGCTTCGTCCATGAGAGAATAAAACTAATTCAGGGCTCTTTTGGGAGTTTGATAACTCATGCATATCAGTTAGATATAAAGTTTTTTCTTCAGGTTTAAATTATCTCTGCAGTCATAGTACTGGCCCATTGAGTGCCGCTAGTTTCCATTACAGGAGCATGCCGAGGAGAAATATGAAAGTTCACAATTCATCAAACAGAAGGCTAAATAGCATTATCTAAGAAATTTAATCAGACCCTCGAGACAAATGAAAGATTGACCGTTTAACACAGAGTCAAATGTGTTGATGGTAAAAATACATGATAACAATAGCATCCAGAGAGTACCTCAACAATATAAATAAGAAAAGAATATAATGATAAAACAATTGAAAGAGGAGTTGCTTTAGAATATTATGAAGCCCGAAAAGAATCCTTGAGTTTTATGCATATAAGATAACTGTATTGGATTTTTAAAAAAGCAAATAAAAAATAATATGTTCAGTGTTTGGAGTCTAAATACCTTCACATCCTTGATCAAACTCGACCATGCAAGATTGGGAATAGAGATGAATATCACCAATAAACTCTTGTCCTTCATTCTGTGACTGTTCCAGCCTAGTTTTAAAATTTTTAACTGTGTTCGAATACAAATGCATCAACATGGTATCATAGGCATCGCGTACCAACTGCATAATATTTTGGCACATTTGAGTTGATCAGTATAAGAAACATATAAATACAAAAACACATTTGACACAAATTTAAATGTAGAAGCAAAAAAAGAAAAGAAAAGATCAAATATCAACACATTTGACACAACCAGGGAGCTTAAGAACTTAAAAAGAGGAAATATACATGCTAAGGCCTTACCATCAACGCATTTGACAATAACTGTCGCCGTTTTTCATTTCGTACTTCTTGATCAAAATAGACTACCTCCCTGTCATATCTATTGGGAAAAAAAATGCAAAATAAGAGATTCCAAATCAAGTTGAACAAGAAGTAATGGATAATTTAATTAGTAGGAATCAATTACTTCGCGAAACAAAGTATAACTATTAATTGATCATAATTAAAAGTTTCCAATCTTTGTTTTGAGACAGACAAGCATGTAGTTAACGGATCAACTGACAGAAGAAGTATTAAAATTGAAGAATCTTGGAACAAAACTGATGATGTGTGTCCATATATATCCGCAGCATGGTAAGCCCACTACAAGGTATTGTCTCCCATGGCTCTTCGTAGGTTTTGTCCCTTAAAAGACACATCGTAATGAGAGAGGTGTCCTTGGTGCCATATAAGCAACCAAAACCCTCGTCTCCTAACCAATGTACATGGGATAATGGCATCATAAAAAACACAGCGTAAGTTAACATTAAATATCACACAGATCTTACAATGTGAACACATCATCATATAGAATTGACACCATGATGTATACTTACTCTGAAAGATAGGTTTCCAAAATAGAACTGACAGCTCCTCCAAACCCTGATACTGGACCAGCTTGAACAGCTTCCTTCATTTGCAACCAATCCTGTAAGAAATAAATTTAGTACTAACTGATATTAAATCAAGTCGGTGAACTTTAAAAGAAAGAAATTAGAAAATAGATTCAATGAAGTACCTCATCGAATGTAAAGCATTTGATCTTCTCATCAGCAATCTCTTCACATCGAACAGTGGCAACCATGACCTGATAAACAAGATGAGAAGTATATTTACATATGAAACCTGATGGTTTATATTTACACAGGAAAATGGCTTTTAATAAACCTTGACAGCAGGAAGATCTAAATCCTTGTTTTCTTTTATTATTTTCCAAATCTCTTCTGCACGAAGAGGAAACACTGAGGCAGGTTCAACTTCCTGCCTGTCACCAACAAGACGTCCTGGATAAATGGAATGGACAAACCGCTGCCTCAGTTGAGCAACCTGTAAATGTCAATGCTATCAGAAAAATGGAGTTACGAATTACAGATACTGGATTTCTCACTTGATACCTGCTGTCCTAGTTGCTCTCACATGCACAGATCCATAAAATTATCTTATCACAGGACGTAATGCTCATTTTTTCATTCTTACATGATACACTCCTAATGACTATTAAACACTCTCCAGTCAAAGCTAAGCACCAATGTGTGATGCATGATTATCAAGTTTAACGTGCATAAAAAATAATTATTGGTTAATTATGGACTCCAGAGTTAGCTTCTACATTAACCACATGAATTGAAGACGTATTCTCTGAAACGAAACACAGACTGTCACCCCCACCAAACATTTCCTAAGAGACTGATGTAGGGTATTTAAGAATATTTGCCCCATAAAGGGTTTTTGGTAAGCTTGGGTTGGAGAATTAGGTTCAGGGTTTGGCATTTATGCAGACTTGGAATTAATTTGTTACCAGTGTGTCTAGAAGAATTTGGAGGTAAAATCAAAGCTGAGACTAGTGCCTGGCGAGAAGAAGGAATAGAGAGTAAGAGAAAGAGAAACCATATGCACCAGGCTTTCAAAGTAACATAACTCTCAATTTTATTTTGTAATTCAACTCTAATACAGGAATATGCTGCTGTTCTGTCCCTTCGTACAAACGCCAATGATTGTGAATTCCAATTATTTGGTAAGCATATGCAAAGCTACAAATCATTCCAGACATCAATTCTAGAAAACACGCAGCAGCACAATCTAGAAGAACTCAGGACAAAAGTTTTGAGGATTGACAAACTGCTTTCTTAGTGGAAAATTAAGCTACCTGCTCTTTAAATTTCTCCTTTTGGAATTCATAGTAAGGCAAAGCAGTGATCTCCACCTTCATATCAATAATTAGAAGCATATTAAGTTCATGAAACTTGAACAAAAAGGCAACATATGAAGCATATATGCCAATGGAATCAGGAAGGAGATGGAGGTGATTTTTCATACATTAAAAAACTCTCTGAGAGGAGCACTACTGAGAGTCTCAGGCTCAGCAACTGCAGCCCAAATCTGCAGAAATTATGACCTCAGAAAATGCTGGAGAATAAGAAGGGAAATAATTGATCCAAAAAGAGAAGTGCATAAACAGATAATAAGAAGTATGAACAGAAGTACCTTCTCAATATCTTCTAAGAGAGCAGTCTTTAAATATTCAAGTGGAGTCTACACAGACAATCAGAAAAGGGACAGAGATTCAGCGTTGAAGATGCATTCAAAGAATGGAGCGCAAGGTGCATGGAATCTTGTCTCACGAAACTTATGGGCACAAGTCCATACCTTTGAGTGATCACGTAGAACGAACAGTAGTGTTTTTTTGCGGGGCTTGAATAAACGCTTCATGACCTGAATACAAGAAATAATAGATTATCACATATCAGCATCAAATTATGTTGGGTGAAATACTCAATATTACACACTGAGCTAAATGAATGCAGCTAAACAGTTTTGATAAAATGGGGTAAGTTTGCTGTGAATATGGAATCAGAGGCTCAGGCTTACCTAAGGTTAAGAAAAACACAGTTAACCAATCAAATGCAATTAAATGTGAGACAATCCAAACTTGACTATCTAAAGAAGTTTGGAAATCGGTCACTTCAGTTAATGCAAATTGCTTTCAAATGCCAAGTACCTGGAAAACTGTTTTTAAAAGGGGTCTGCTGGCTGCATTTTCCAGACCAATGTCTTTGTACCACCTGCATATGATACTCAACACAAAATCATTT
>Ga0325404_1001977_pt1 | contig 21818 bp, 19 predicted proteins | sample PopdelMetagenome_18_FD_205664 | JGI IMG/M metagenome (GOLD analysis project Ga0325404, IMG submission 205664) | Populus deltoides microbial communities from Bellville, Georgia, United States - Xylem-Control-R1 | ecosystem: Host-associated > Plants > Phyllosphere > Stem > Wood/Secondary xylem...
GACTTTTGTATATTTTGTGGACAGTGAGATTTAAATCATGATAAGTTTTTAACATATACTTTTCAATCAAGGAGCCTAAAAATTAAAGTTCATGCTAGTCGAAAGCAATGCTATGAATTTGTATAATAAAGTATCTATCCATATCTTGGGCATAAAAGTTGGAGTGTGAAGGATGTACTCACTAGTGAAAGACACTTTGTACTTTACTAAATTTAGATATATGGTAATAATTTTAAAATATTAAGCTAGAGATTAAAAATGTATTTTATTTTATTTTTTAGGTTTGAAATTTGAAGTTAATATCTACAAAAAAAAAATTTATTAAATATTTTGAAATGCATCAATCAAATCAATACAAGGTGAGTAAAAAAATCAAAAACTAATTTAACTAAAAAAATTAAATCGAATCGAAAATAACCACCCTTCCCTAGATAAAGAGTATGTCTTTAAAATCATTAAAAAAAAAATTCTCGAATAACATATAAACTAATATAAAAATATACATTTACTATCAAGTTAAAGAAAAAAAAAAGTGGTAGAATATTCCATTTCACAATATTTGTAACAACAGTGCTACCTTTTAAAACACGAACACCAGCATCTAAAAAAAAAGAAGAAGAAGAAGAAGCCATGGATTCTGTTCCTTTTTCTCTCTTGGCATCCTTTTCACTTCCCTGTCACACCTTAATTAATTTACCTTTTTTTCTGCTAGCAAATTTCTTTCTTATACCGTCAACTTTATTATCAAATAAAATGATAATATGAATATAAACGAATGAGAATAAATCATCCACCATAAAATTTGAGTTTTCAGAATAAAAATCGTACTCGACTAAGTTATCAGAGTGTTAAAGATATCCAAGAAATATAACTTCACTGCCAATCCTGTACGCGTGTAAGAACGTAACATGATTTTAGAACATGAAATCAATTCTAACACAGTTTAATTTACCGGATAAAGAATGATTCTGGAGAAAAGAAAACAAGAATATTGGCTTGATTTTACAGAAAATGGACTGGTACTGTGTATGATAATTGGAGAAATGGAGTTGATGATAGTGGCCACTGATCCCATCTGGTGATCTCGAATCTCCATACGGATTGGTAACTGATCGAACCTCACCTTCCTCTTTGATTTGTCAATGTCACTCACGTGAACACCTTCGATCAGTTCACAACACGTATGAGACTTTGCATGATAAGATAGAACATCGTTGCATAAAAGAATGGAATCTTCCTTCAAAAAGACAGAGAGAGAGAGAGAGAAGAAAGAGAACAAGAAATTGCCTGTTTTTGTATCAAATACCCATCAGAACCAATCCAAATATATGTCTTTTTTAGAATAGTTTTTGTTTGAATTATTACCTGGTGAATAGTAAATAAAATTGTAATTATTATCAAACACATTCAAAATTACAGCAATCAACTGCTAGCAGCCCCAACCACATCGATTGGATTAAACGAATCCTTTGAGAATTGGAAATTGTGCTTGAACTGGGCTAAATAAGGTGCTATTTGATGACAAAGATGCAAATTAAGGGAAATGAAAGTGAACTGGTTACGTTCTCGTTCGGAGCTGCTGCAAGAATTCCCAATCCTCGGCTGAGTCGAGTTTGGAAGGTTGACAGGAACGGGAACAAAGAAAAGAATTAATGCTATAGGGATGAAGATCAGCATCCCGAACCCAGCACCATGCAGTCAGATAATTGAACGGATGGATTTTCATAATCCCATCTTTTCATCACAAATTTGCTGATATAGGAGATTTTGGAGGAACTGACTTGTCAGATCATCACAATTCACATAGATTGTAGCTGGGGTTCGTTTTAGGATATTTTGTTCATAACTTTTGCTATGAGTATTAAAACGACGTAAATTACCTCCTTACAGGATCCTAAATTCCATTTTTTAAAAAAAATTATTTTTATTTTTATGATTTTATGTCGGATTCTGCTTATGTTTTATGTGGGATTTTCCTGTATTTTTATTTTATTGAATAAAATATTCTATATTCTGCCATGTTTTCAGAAAGTTCTGCTTCTCTTTTGCTTTCAAAATTGCTGGTTGAAATTGTTAAGGTTAGCTGGTTATCCTCTTGTCTTTTTTTCTTTCTATTTGCTCTTGTGGTTCTGACCTTAAGTTCTGGATCAAAAACAAGTTCATTTGTGCAAGGAGATCTTGACATAAATTAGTTTACTATATAAAGGAAAATTAAATAAAAAATTTTCTGACAACGATGCCAAAATTTGATCGGTCATCAAAACCTTCAAAATATATTTCTAACTTTACTATCACAAACAAAATAAATTTGTAGTATAATTATGAAAATTAAGTCGAATGTAAGAGAAATTGTTCTAATTCCTCTTACAAGAAATTAAAATAAAAGATTGAGGATTAATAAGAAAATTAAAGAAAATTAAAATTTTAAAAAGAAGACAAAAGATAATGCAGTGTTTATATGCTCAGTACAAAGGAATTGTACATTCAACAAATTAGATTGATCATCAAAGTAAAACAAATATTCTTTTAATTCAAGCAAATACTTAAATTCATTTAAGCAAGGAATATATATATATATATATATATATATATATATATATATATAAAACAAAATCCCCTAATTAATTATATATATAAAACAAAATCCCCTAATTAATTCCTTAACATCAACCGAATTAAAGATTGAAAAGAAATTTTTATATTCGGTGACGAAAGCTTTAAGAGTGAAAAGCAATCAAGTATTCCAAATTATCGTTAAAAAGCTTAATGATTTTTTTACTTGTCTTATTTTTTTAACCTGAAAGTTAAATCAATCTAATTCATTTATTTTGCTTCTTTCTTGATCCAAATCAATACTTATGGTTTGAAAAACTCACAAAAAAAAAAAGCATACTTATCGTATAAACCATTAAAAAAGCTTGAATGAAAACAATTTATTACATACCAAATTAGACAAAAAAACAAGTACTTGAATGTTCAGAAATAAAGTTGGAAATATCTCTTTTCATAATCTAAAACAATAATAGGACAAAACTCCTCAAAACCGAGAGCTAGAGTTTAGCTTATAGCTGCTAAAAAAAAACAAAGACAAAGAGAAAAGAACGATGCAGAGAAGAACAAGAAGAAAAGAGTTGTTTCTGTTGTGATTTGCTTCTTTTACCCCTACTCTCAGCTGTTGTTTTTCATTAGGATTCTTCTCTTAATTAGAAGTCTTTAATATTACTTAATTCCTTTTTTTTTATCTGATCATTAAAATTAGTTAAATTCCTCAAAATTTATGTTGAAAATTGACTCCACAGTTGTCATAATTCTATTGTAATTTAGACTCTACTACAACTTAGACTTTGTTTCTCGCTTGATTTCTTGCAATATCCTACCATTCTAGCTGTATTCTTTTCTTTATGGAATGTTAGAGACTTGATTTTCACCTTTCTTGAAAGGCTCACCATTTCTATGTCAAACTCTTAGCCGTAATGGGATGCTCGGTACCGTTAGCTTCCTCATCAAATTAAGAAATTAATCTTGTCCTTTAACTTGCGTCCAAATTGTTGCCTTCAAAAAGATCTGACATTACATCCTTCATAAAAATTGTAGTTTTAGGTGTGTAGATGATTTTCAGCTATTGAATCGCATGATTTCAATATATGAGGCTTAAAATATGTCTATTTGAGTTTGTAATATGAAAGTAGAGAATCCTATTGCAAGTAGGATTTCGACCTGATTTTGCAAGTCTAATTAAAGGTCCAAATGATCTCGTATTTCTACTCATAATCCCTTCATGAAAATCTTGATATATGTACTTTAACTTTGATTTAACCAATATTTACATTCAAAAATTATAACTTGGTGAAAAACCTATCACAAAAAGCAAGGTCCAAAATATAAAATATAAAAATTCTTATCTCTTAGCAATTAATTCACAAAGTCTCTTAAGCATACCAAACTCATAAAAATAACTTTCAATAAGTTCAAAACACATTAAAAAGCATAGTGTGAAAGGAATAAAAAAACATATGTATATTTTGCACTTATCAAATTCCCTCACACTTAGTCTTTGCATGTTCTTGGGTAAAATTTCAAATTTACTTTTCCAATGTCAAAAATACAATGTCATCAACGAACAATAATTAAACTCTCAAACACATTAAAAAAATATATTGTAAGGAATAAAAACGTATGTATATTTTTCACTTATTTTCTTTCATTTATGAAAGGAAACAGTTATTCTCATAAGCTAAGGTATAAGGGATGCCTGGAACTACTATGTAGATACTTGTCATAAGACATTTACATTAAACTGACCTGCATGAGAATTCCATATAGAGATATCATTTGTGTTTATAAAAAGGCTCATTTGACGGTTGTGTAAGTAACCCTTAGACTTGAGATCACTAAGTTATTTTATATAGGAAGTGTGTTTGATCTTGTTGCACGTTATCTTGGTAAATGTAACAAATAGGTAGACATTGGATATAACGTAAACTATATGAAGATAATTAAGTGATCAAAAGAGGATTCATCACCCTAGCTGAATTAGAAAAAATGTTTCACATATTCTCAAATAATATTGATTATTAAATCCTTGTTTAATGTGAAATGAGATTTGAAAAGAGTTTCAAATCTTATTAATCTTATTAAAAAGATTAATGATTATAATGTTGCGAATAAATATGATTTGACATAGCAGACACTCCATACTAAAATATCTAAATCAAAATATTATTGATGAAGGAATAATAATTACACTGAAAAATTAGACAGTCACTACAAGGCTAAGTCGAACCACTTATGACTTTCTTAATATTTAAGGGATCATGACACATTATTAAACAATGCATTAGATCTTCAAATATAAATTAATCAATTATTAAATTAATAATAAAATCAAATTGTTTGATTTATTTAATTCTATTTATTTAAAATTATAATTTATATTTGGATCAACATATTAGAAACCTAATGAATCACATATTAAATACTATTAACCATATATTAAATAAAATAATTAACAAAACATAACTTAATTAAAAATAATTTTAAAAATTAAATACTAAAATATATTTAATTTAGTGATTATAATTCTATTTTTAGAATATTGATTAAATTTCTAAAATTATTCTTAAATAATAAATAAATATTATTTAAAGAACAAATAGATATTATTTATGACTTTTAGAATTTTTTATAAATATAAAGTTATATTTCTTATTTTTTTAAGGTTATTTGTTAGAAAAAGAAAACTATAAAATTACAAAATAAAATACATGCACTCTTAAGCATTGCAATCTCTCTTCTAAAAAGAGATTTTAAAAAAATTTTCATTGATAGTTTCTATTTAGAAGATTTATCACTAGTATTCATGTGAATTACCATAAAAAAACTGGACAATTGAACAGCTTATAGTTTATAACAAATCAGCCTTTAAAAAATTATTCAAATAAAAAAAATCAAAATTTTAAATAATAAATTTTTAGACACCTCTATATTGGTTAATAAAAATGCCATGAACTCAACAGCTATTATTCCTGGCTCTTCCATAATTACAAGGTTAGAATAGATATGAACAGAATTTTCACAGTCAGGCTAGTGTGACTGACAGAATAGATACACACACACACTAGTGTTGAATTGGTACTGAGATTACTCCTTGTTCCTTGAAGAGCGATCCTTCCTATGGCCGCCAAGAATGCGAGAAATTTGCAGACCTCTACTGAATGCTTGGTTGAACAGCATACGAGTCTGGAATTCAGACACAAAAGGGAACCAGGCGAGGAATGCAACTGGAGTGAACAGGAGCAAGCCCATAACGATTTCATACCCACGTGCAAGTGTCCGAACTGATCCCCAAAACCCGGCTCGTTGAACAACAGGTTTACAAGCTTGAGCAATCTGGAAAAAATCGAAGGGAACATAAACAGAAGGTTAATTAACATGGGTGTGATAAAGATCTGAAACTAAATGCAACAAAGCAGTGCTACTCTCAAGTACGTGCTTGACAGGATTAAACCTAAATCAACAAACTCAACAGAGTGACAGTCAGATACAGGCAGAGCCGAGCTCATCTGCACCCGTGGTGAGTGCAGCATCCATGTGTGCACTAAGCATCTTTTGAAACTTCACAAGCATGCACCATGGTTGAGACTCAAGTGAAGAAGAAGATGTCTGGAACAATGGCATAAATTAGCGCGGAAGCAGATAAACATGCCACTTACCAAGAGCATTCCCCAACCGGTTGGCATGAAAGCGAGAATGCATACAATGACATCCTGCACCGTCATATGAGGCAGTGCAATCAAAGTGACAAGAATGGACACAAAAGTTAGGAATATCATTCCCTTGATTAGACGAAACACAAGCTGGAAGTTAGCACTGAACTTTCGTCGTCCAACAGATACAGTCTGAGCACAAAAGAGAGAAGTCAAATCATACACAAAATCCACACATAACAACTCGAAGTTCATGTTATTTCAAGGAAAACAAAACATTCACTCTCACATGTGATGATAATCAATTCCATTAAGCAGATGCAGAAACAGATTTAACTTTTTGTTTACTATACTTTTTATTATTATTATTATTTCTTTCCTTCCCAGAAAGTAGTTACAAGTTGGAAGAATCAAATTCACTTCTAAAAGAATTGGTAAATAAGATCTAGAGCACCTAATGTTGTTGATAGTGAAAGACTGGAGAAGAAAAGGAAGAAGAACGAGAAGCATTGATGGTTTTCAACCAGATTGCCAATAAAGTGAGATCAGTACATAGCAGTCAATAGCTAGAAATGCATTTAAGAAAAATATGCTGAAAATTATGAGATAAGTGGCTCACCTTCATCACAAACAATATTAGAAGGATCACCAGCCATGATATCCCATAGATCTATGAACAAGCAAAAAAGGGTACCACGTTGATTTAGCAACATCCAGTTTAAGTTCTTATGAGAAAAAAAAAATGTGGAAAGAGAAGTAAATATGATCAGCTGAGGACATACCAAAAAACTTCTGTCTTTCATCTTCTTTGTAATCGTTAAATGATATACTAAACCATATTGATAGATAAAGAATCGTAGAGATAACAGTATCTCCGCTACAATACCACGCTTTCCCGAGTGATGAAGATGCTCCTGTTCTTCTTCCCACCATGATTCCCAACTCTTTTCTGGTGGGACACCTATTCCTCCACGGTTACTTATCCACTTGTTCCAATCAGACCAATCATCAACAATCTTCTGCCACTCAAAACCAGAAGGATTGAAGAGGAATGGAGCAAAAAGCCAGGTACCAACCATAAACCACATAGATATAGTTATTAGGACATAGGCGACTGCACTTCTGTATGGCTGACCAAATATTTGATAAACAACAAGCAAAATCATCATCTCAATACCCTTGACAAAGTGACTGCGGGAATAAAGCCTATAGTTGTCAGCAAATTTGGCATGGAAGACCACAAAACCTCTACCAGTGGACCTATATTTTGCCCCACCATGCAGCAATGTCCTTCCATAGTAGTGGGTCTTTGTGCCAAGAGAAAATGTGAAAAATACAGGTGCTAGTTGTAATTGCATCAATAAAAATTCACTTAGTGCAGTGCGGAAACCCCTTTCCAAGCCAATTTCCATCAACATAGGCAATGCCATCAAAAATCCTATTTGAACAAAAGATTGAGAAGCAAGAGCCACTTGAAGAGGTTTGTTGTCTCGAATTGCTTTCTGAGTACTCAAACCTTCTTCAAGCCCACTGAGAACAAGGTATAGGCGGCCATAAAGGAATACATACACTGTGAGCACTGTAATCTGTGAGAAAAAATGTTTAGTACCTTCAGCGTTTCCCATATAAAAATAACATGATAACATCTTTGAACAAATGAACAGAAATTTGTAACATACCAGAGTACTGAAGTAGAAACCAACTGTGGTGAAATAGCAAGACAACATTCGGAAGAAGTCAAAACGGTGTCCAAGCCGGTAGATATCACGACTCAGAGTCTGCTCTCCATTGCCATTAGCTATTTTGGCCTCGAACATGGAAATTTGATTAAGGCCCACATCTCTCCCCTTCCCAACTTGTATATATTCATGATGGGTAACATTCCCTTCACGTAGTGTGGAATTGAAGCCTGCAGTTGCATATTGAAAACATTAATCAGTAAAAGCATGGATAACATGCAAAAACCAAGATGACAACAGAAAGTCCAAAGCAAATACAAACCAGCAAATATATCTTCACTCAGATTGATAACCTTAGATGCTTTACTAACACCCCCTCTAGTGAGATGGAAAAGCCTATCAAATACATCTGGATGACCATAGTGGAACCGCACCCTTGTATAAAAAGAAAACAGACAAGAAGGAAATTCAATAAACAGTAAAAAAGGAATGATATCCATGTTGAACAAGAAACAAAATAGACAAATATTAATTACAAATATGCAGCCAAGGCCTGTAAGGGTACCAAAGAAAATTCTTCAGCTGGATCAAGACATGTTTCACAGGTCAAAATTGTGGTGGCTGTTTATCAACAACGTCAGCAGCCAACAAATGCAATTATCCAATCCTTCATTGGTTCATCTAAATGAACCAAATTAATTTTATTCTTGACATGCTCATTGCAAAATCAAGTAGGAGTTTCTGTAAAATTTAACTTGGAAATAGCGCCACTCCAAGAATTTTTGCTCACGTGATGTCATCTATCCTATTCCATAAATATATTATACATCATTCACTGAATAAAAAACCCATCTTAATTCCTGTTTCTATCATTAAAAGTGCTACGGAATAAAGTCTACAGAAATTCCAAAATTGCCGTGCCCATCATAATACATGCTAATGTGAACTGCAGTTGATGACCATAAAAACTTTGCCATGTTCTTCAATTAGTTATCCTACATTACTAATTTCCTTTTGGAAAATTGAAGCCGGATTATGTGGTGATGAATTAAAGCTTTTAATTAACTCTCTCTTGAAACAGGAAAATGAGAGTTTTGGAGTACAGTAATTCCAAGCAATTCTAACTTACTTCAGAGGGTTGGCCAGTAGCCTCTGACCAATAGTCACAAAACTGGTTTCCTGATTTGACATAAACCAAGCAAGAGATGACACACTGCACCAAGCAATGAAAGAAAATCCAGTGATCATAATCACAGTAAAATAATCTGGAGAAGGCACCAAGCACAAAGAACAACACATTACCTTCCAGTAAATATATGCTCTCTAAGTCCAAGTATCGAAGGATGCCTCACACCATCAGGCTTCTTAAGAAATTCTTGCAGCAAATTCCTCATTTTTAAGGCTTCTTCCATGTAGTTATCCTTTAGAAGTGAAAACATCAACCAATGGACAAAACCAGAAGTTAATGGTAATGTTTATTTAGATTTCACCATTATTATACCTGGTTCATATCTATTGTTTGCAAGCCTTCTCCACGTGTAAAGATAATAGCATGGTTCTGGTTTTCAGGTTTTCCTTCACCCAAGATAGCTGGTCCTGGAAGTTTTATCCGGTAAATGACCTGCATTTGGACAGCAATATAATCCAATGCAAGTATTATGATACTCATTCAGTCTAATCAAGAGATTGCCCAAGTTCACTTTTATCATTATTATTTTATTAATTTTTAAAATTCTTGTGCTTGCTGAGAAATCGAGGAGCAACCATGATATCTGCTTTCCAGGAGAAGCATCATGAATGAAGATACCAGAGTCCTTTTCAGGCAAAAAGCATCTATACAAGTTTTGGCAATATACTTATTCAGTGAAAGTAGACATGTATCTTTGTAGACATCACTTTGTTGAGTGCAGTTTGTCCAGGTTATCAAAAGCAATTGTGCAACGAATGCTTCAAGATAGCATACTCATCTCAAATTTATGCTACCCTTTAGAATAAGAGTGATATATTATTGTTTTTGTTTTTTGTTAATAATTGCTACAGTGATTTATTATTGTTTTTGGTTGATAATTGCTACAGTGCACACAATGAGAATCAATACCTAACTTCTTAAGACATGCCTAACTTTTGAAAAAGTTAACTTTACCTGGTCCAAGTTTTGCACTGGCTCAGAAGAATCAATGGACTTGGGCAAGGCAGCTTTCACTAGAGATGAATAGTAAACTTTTTGGATGACCTTCTTGGATTTGTCTGGATTAGTTTCTTCAACCTCATCAATGTATGCCACACGGAGAGACGGATATCTACCAATTGGAAATATATCAGCATGTAAAAGAGTTAAAATCTGAAGCTCAACAACAAAGCTAAACCTGAATGCTTACGTTGTCATGAGCCTCAGAATATCCTGTGCACGAAGATCACCAGAACGCTTGTGAATCCCATATTGCTGGCATGATACTACATATGTGAATTTCATATCAGCTACTGCTTGACACTCTGCCAACAGTGAGCTTCCCCCCTTTGACTGATCTTCAGTATTTAATTCAATTGCCTTATATCCCTCCATCAAATCTGAAAAAGAGTAATAACAGGACAAAGAAAATTATATGTAGGTTATAATTATAACATCTTATCATTAACAATCAATGAATCCAAGATTTTCAAGAGTCACCTTCATGTTTGGCTATATCAAGGAATGCCTGAAGCTCCAAAGCATGCCGATAGTACATCATACCTCTCACTGCCATTGATAATGTTATAGTCAAAGGATAAATTAATAAATAAAATGGGAAAAGCGAACAAACAGAACAGAAATACTGAACAGAGGAATTGAGTGAGTACCTGTTCTAGTCAAAGTCTGACCCCTATATGATGCCCATAATCGAAGTTCTTCCAAGTCATCTCTTTCTTTAAGTTCTTCTTCACCAGTGCAGTTCACTCGTTCAAGAAAGTGGTTCCACTCATCTGTCCATTAATGTATGACTATTAGGTACCAATGGAAGATATAAGATTAAAACATAGACATAAATCTGGAATTTGATACAGCACCAATTGGTAGAAAAGAAAAGGAAAGAAGATTACCTGGAAAGATCTTTTGCAAGTAAAAGAGGATGGAAACACCATCTTCATTTGGCACTTCCAAATCATGCAAGGAGAAAAGTACCTCCTCTGTATAGTAAGGAGTTAAAACACTGCAAGATAAGTTATCACATTAGGAAAAAGAATTTGATTCTGTATAGTTGTCAGCAGAGTGTTAATTTTTTCACTAACTGTCCTGGGTTCTGGAAGAAAATTTCTACAAAAAATGGGGTATCAAAAGCAAGCCTCTGAAAGAGTAAGATTGTCAAGAAACATTTTCCTAGGGAATTTTATCACGATCAATTCCCTGTCCATTGCATTTTACTTAAATAATAAGTAATGTGGGTTAAAAAAGGAAGGTATGCAACATTTCATTGCCTTTCTTAAGTTGCCCACAAAAGTTTTGACAACTCTGTCAAACCTTTATTTTAGACTAGTATATCCTAATCACTTTTATTTTGTGTCATACTATCTTAGTTACACTGCCCAAATCATACATGTTGACTGTGAGGAAAGACAGATTCATCAAGGATTGCATGTGATCAATAGCAGATTGGAGTAAGAAGCAACATCAAATTTGGTTTTGGATTGTTGTCAGTTCAAGAACAGTGAAACATGAAATCACAATTATGATGACATAAAAGCCTTACGAGAAAGATAGAATATTGCAAACTTTAGGTTCCGTAGGCATGTCCATAAACAATGAGTTCAAGAAGAAAGAAATACGCCTCCTAGCTTTGAAGTTGGATGGTACATCCATAGCCGATTCTTTTGTGGTAAGCAAAAGAAAAGGCCTATTGTCAAGAAACTTTTTCCTAGGGAATTTTATCACGATGAACTCCCTGTCCATTGTGTTTTACTTTAAATAATAAGTAACATGGGTAAAAAGAGGAAGAGGCATGCAACATTTCATGGCCTTTCTTAAGTTGCCCACAAAAGTTTTGACAACTCTGTCAAACCTTTATTTTAGACAAGTACTATATCCTAATCACTTTTATTTTGTGTCACTATCTTAGTTAACACTGCCCAAATTATACATGCAGCATTTCATCGCCTTTCTTAAGTTGCCCACAAAAGTTTTGACAACTCTGTCAAACCTTTATTTTAGACAGGTACTATATCCTAATCACTTTTATTTTGTTTCATACTATCTTAGTTACACTGCCCAAATCATACATGTTGACTGTGAGGAAAGACAGATTCATCAAGGATTGCATGTGATCAATAGCAGATTGGAGTAAGAAGCAACATCAAATTTGGTTTTGGATTGTTGTCAGTTCAAGAACAGTAAAACATGAAATCATAATTATGATAACATAAAAGCCTTACGAGAAAGAAAGCATATTGCGAACTTTAGGTGCCGCAGGCATGTCCATAAACAATGAGTTTGAGAAGAAAGAAATACGCCTCCTAGCTTCTAAGTTGGATGGTACATCCATAGCAGATTCTTTTGTGGTAAGCAAAAGAAAAAGCCTCTTGATCTGCAAAGACAGGTAAGAAGAGGTATATAAATTAGCGTGTTCATCCAATTTCATGATAATATATTTCAATTGACGACACAAACCTTCTCTTTCCATGCTTCTGTTTCTGGCTCAATTGGAAACTTGATAGCTCCAGCAGGTGCAAATAACTGATATTGTTGTTCAAGGGGTTTCATTCCCTCATATCCAGATCCATCAGGGATAGAGTCCACCAGGCTTACAAGGAAAAAACAAATAAATTAGAAACTTGGATGCAAACATGTAAAAAAGACACGACTATATAATGTTTTCAAGACAATAACTTGGAAACTTTGATGCAAATTTGAAGAGACAATTACTGCTATGTCCACACCTGGATATTTGATCCTCCATTATGTCTCTTGTCCAAACCTCCAGCATGTCCTGGAAGAGAATCACAACTTGATCCCTGTCCTCTGGCCTATTATCCATCTGCAAATCTCATGAGCCTATAGGTTAGGGCTTCTGGTTATTCATAGTTGTGTCAACATTTGGTCTAGAAAGGATGTGGAATATTACCAAGCATTTGATAAGCTTCACAAGGTGATCGTATAGTAAAGGAAGAGCACTCATTTTGTAATCTTTTATCAGATCACCTTGCTTTATGTGATTCTCAACATCAACAAATATGGAATCAATCACCCTGAAAAAAAATTATCAGGAATGCATCAAGACACATCAACAAAATGCTCTCAAAGTTACTAATGTCAAATCCTAGTGAAAGTAAACAGTGGCGAAGAAAGTTAAATTTCTTTTGGATTTTCATATAAAATTTCCTAAACCATCACAATTCACTGGAACTCACCTTGTCTCAGGTGTCCCTTGAACCAAAAACTTGATGATGTTCTTAAAAGAAGCATAGCATTCACAAACAGCACAAGACATGTAGTTGTCAGCCTCGATTCTCTTTTTCAGCTCTTTATCCTTACCATTACTGTCCTTAGCCATGTCTAATGCTATTGGGATCTAAAAGGAGACAGAGAGTTAAATATCTCGGCATGCAGATTATACAAATTTACAAAAATGGGCTGAAAGACACCTTGCTAGCGAGCAAAAATGGAGGCCATTGTGTAAGGCCCAAAACACCCAAATCACGGTCAGCCCAATATGGAACAAGCAACAAATCCATTTCCCTGGAATGAGATATACAGATCAAGTAAAATGAAACGGTAAGAATGGAAAGGTCAGTAAGGAACTAGAAAAAACACTACATTCTTCAGAGCAGCATCCTTACCTATTGCTTATAAGATCTTCTTCTCTAAAACTACTGATGATTTTATTCCAAAGCTGTGCAAACCTTGGTGCCTCTGTATCTTTGTTGGGGGGGTTCTGCAGTGATCAGCCCAGATTGGTACCTCCAGATGAGGATTATCTTTTGTAATGATTGCATTACAAAATTTACAAAGGTCAGAAATATTTGACCCAAAAATACTTGTAGCGAAATCTAACCTCATTAAAATTGCGAGAAAACCTTGCCTTCAAGCTTTTCTTCTTTCGCTCACTCTTTTCGTCTGGAATTAAACAGGCATTGAAAGCACCAGGTAATGATTGGAAACGAGATCTAAGCATTCCCAATGTTCGAATCTATAAGAAACAAAGTAAGTCAAGGACTAAACAACAAAAACTCAAAAACCAAGATGTCAATTGGTCTTAAAGATATCAAAAGTGGAAAGCATAAAAATGGCAGCCATACTAGTTCTAGAAGTTAAGCATAAAGCAAAATCAGATTGTTATGTTCACTAAGCAAAAGGGTACTACCCTGCTTGATAATATTGAAGAAGATAGCCAACATGGTTGACATCCACAAAATCAGTCAATAATTGGAGACAAGATCTAAGCATTCCCAATGTTCGAATCTAAAAGAAACAAAATAAGTCAAGGACTAAACAACAAAAACTCAAAAACCAAGATATCAATTGGTCTTAAAGATATTGAAAGTAGAAAGCATAAAAATGGCAGCCATACTAGCTCTAGAAGTTAAGCATAAAGCAAAATCAGATCGTTATGTTCACTAAGCAAAAGGGTACCCTGCATGATTGTATTGAAGAAGATAGCCAACATTGTTGACATCCAGGAATATGTTCAGCACCAAGATTTATGAAAAGACTCTTAGTTCATTGGGAAAATGAGAAACAAACAAAGCTGGATAATTTTCATTGCAGACTATTACCAAGAGAACAAAGAAAAAGATGTTGCTAACCTCTCCAAGACGTCGAAATGCACCATAAATTCCTCCAAATAATGTGGAAAATATTGCATACCAAATCTGGGCATCCATAAAATACACCTGCAAAATTTGCTACATTAGATTCGTATTTAGCTGAAATAGAATCAGATAGAATTTAGAGATGAAAAGGAACAACTCGTACAAGAATGATTGGAGCCCAGAGCGCAATCACCACACCAATATTGTTCTTTGCTGCATATAAACAGGTACATCATGAATTTTCTTATGAACAACATAATGTAAGCGCAACAAAATCTTACGTTACCACGGTCTTCAAGTTTATTACCTTGTGGAAAGAATTCATGCCACTGGAAAGCCGTTATATGGACATCCATTATGGCTTTTGTTGGATCAACTAAAGGCTTAATCTGCAACCAAGAAATGACATTTAGAAGTAAAAAGGTAAAGAATTTCTTTATAACATGACAGATCAGGATTCAGATGAATTTATCATGCAAAGGACAGCCTCATTTTCTCTGCCTTTGTATTCAGTGTTATTCAATAAGCACCAGGAGATTAAAAATGAGAGAAAGACACACCTCTATGTAATAACTAAATGCCAACTTTGTTGCTATAAGAAGAACCCAAAACATTGTATACCTGAACATTCAATAAAGGCATTAGTCATAAAAGTTGCAAAGTTAAAGTACACTAATTTATCTTTCAAATAGTGTCCCTTACTTGAAGAGAGAAATTGTACTCTCATGCATTCCCCTCCCAACATAGAGCCGAGGCTGCAATGTGTCAGATGCAGGCATGAAAGCTAAGTATGATTTATATGAATAATAGTTAAAATATCCACAGCAATAACCTTGCATGACCTTTAAAAAGTAAAGGAAAGGATGAAGAACAAAAAATGTTTCTTTACCTGCGACCACCACATCATAAACATCACAATCCTATAGTCGGACCTCTCAAGGAATCGACGTATGAAGGGAAAAAGAAACAATAATGCTGCCAGCATATTTGGTGCCAAGTAGATAACTACAGCCAATACAAACAAGGAAGACGAGCTTGAACTGTTGCCAAACCAACCTTTGATGGTTTGAGCAAATCCTGGGGGATTCTCATTCCAAGTGTAAGCATAAGTTACTGGTAAAACAACCACCCATGCAGCAGCTGAAACAACCTTCAAAATATATCTCAACTTGACATGAAATGACATTATCTGCCGTGCTTTCCAACTAAGGATGACATCAAGGATAGCTGCATCAGTTAAGATAGATCTCAGAACATATCTCACTTAATAACTTCCAATTCATAGAAATCCAGAAAATACAGCATGACTAAAAGGAATAGCTTGAAAAAAGAGAGTAAATTCCTCAGAAATTTCATCAAATGGAGAGCATGATGTAGATTACACTATTCATTCAGTAAACAAATCATTGAATTGAGAATGTTCTGGACATACCGAATAAAGGTCACAGAATTTGAACTCATACTCATGTTAAAAGCGAGAAAACAAAGGCAAAGTGATTGGATGAAATTAAAAACCATTAAAGAATAAAATAAAAGAGTGCATCCATTGCCAAATTGAAGAACTTAAATTAACATTTCAAACTGATACAAACAGAATATTGATGTAACTTAGACTGGAAGGACAATGAAGAGAAGTACAGCTCCATTCTTTCTTACCTTGCCCAAGCTTTAATATGGCAGCAGTGATGAAGACACTCAATACTTTCTTAAATACATCACCACTAAAGATAGCACTCAGTTTCCCCGAACCATTCCAAGCAACAATAATCATAGCCTTCACATGGCATCAGCAACAGCATCACATCAGCATCAAGTTAATAAAGAAACATAAAGCAAATCAGGTGCATTAAAGGAAAGAACATTTCCAAGCAACAATAATCATAGCCTTCACATGAGGCAGCATCAGCAACAGCATCACATCAGCATAAAGTTAATAAAGAAACATAAAGCAAATCAGGTGCATTAAAGGAAAGAACATGTACCTGTAAGCACAGAATAAAAAAACTCCACATTCGATCAAAGCTTCTAAAGACATGCCAGAATGTTCGTATCTCCACGAAATTAACTTTTCCTGCCCATCGATCTCTATAGGCTGGTTTATCATCCTACACATCATAACAGCTTAACACATCAACATAATGTCCCTTTTGCAGTGTAAGAACCCAATTACAGTAACCAGGCAAGGGAAATCCAACTGCCATTCCATACACTTCTAGTGCATGCAGCATATAATAACTTGTACCCTCGATTAGATAAGGAGCATTTGGTCATATCATCTTGTCCGGTAATTTCATGCATGTCTGTACAAGTAACATGTGAAAAGTGACAACAATTTTCATATTTAATTACTAGGCTACCAGCTCTAAGAAAGGTGAAAGAAGACCATGCGAAGCTAGTAATTCATTGCTTACCCCATTTTGTACAACACGGAGCTGTTCAGAAGACAGGCAAAAGAAATCAGCATCTGCACGCATTGGCCAGCCTAAGCGGAAACAATCAACTGACCTACAAATTATGTAAGGGTAAGTTTTTTTTTTTTTTGAGAAATTATGCACGAGCACGCTGATCATGAAATTTTTTAAAAAGAATGATATACACAGACATAGCTCAAAGGAACAGTATTAAACCATAAGAAAAATACCAGAAGTACTCATTTATATCGTCATAGTTCCTCCATTGAGAATGCTTTGACTTCCCTTTTTTACTCCTTTCAGCTTCCTGTCAAGTGGTGCAATTATATTGACAGGTGTTAAACCAAAAATAAATTATAGCACTCAAATTAACAAGACTAGAAAATAAAAGGAAAGTTTTTGCATGCAGCACCTTTGCAATCACATTGTATATAGGAGTAACAACTTTTCTCAAGAAAGCCTCTTCTTCACCTCCATAGGCTGGCTTTACATTTTCTCCAGTCATAGGACTGACATTTCCAGCTAGCATGCCATATAACTCAAATGCCATCTGGAAATAGCAAAATAATTAAGCACCCAGTTACACATAACAGCCAACAAACAAGACCAAGTTCATGAAATTACATATTTGCAAATCTGTAGTGAAATTGCAAAAGGTTAAAAGCTCTGAAATAAGGACGAAAAACAGTCACTTTAAGAGATTGTCATGCACTCATGGGTGTGTCCACGAATGTATAAAATATGCAAACCAAAGCCAGTTTGGAACTAAGAATTTTAATGACAACCCTTCTATAGTCGGTGTCCTTGCCCCAAAGATAAACGGTAGGCAGAGCATTGGATGAGTTATCATGAGAAGAAGCTCCATCTATTCTAATACGGTATACAGGTTGAAACCATAACTAGACTCATTCCTCCCTCTGCACTATTTCTACCAGAGTCAATCAACTTATCAGAATTTCTTGGCATCAGGTGTTTATCTGACAAGGTTAAAGATAGAGAGTAATAATCTAAAAATCTAAAACCATGTTTCCAGTTTCCCTCAAGGGAAAGAAATGCCAAACAAAAGTAATGAGATAGAAATGGAGCTATCTTAAAACATACATGATGATAGATATAGCAAAGGCATTCCGGCATGAATCTGAGGTTCGCAGCTTCCCCCCATATCAAAAGATACAAACCCATGTACAATAATTTACGCTGCTGCACCTCCTGCTGTATGGTCGGTAACCTACAAATTCAGAAACCCACAATGAATAGCAACATTAATATGAGCATAGAATGGAAATCTGTGATCCTCTTTTTTTTTCCTGGAACTGTCCTCTTCCCCTCATTTTTTGGCAACCCACAATGAACCAAAAAGATTTTAATGCATGATGTATCAGCCAACTTATTTCCATGATATTAAAATCATAATCATGTCAATGTTGTGGTTTGTATATTTATGACAATGCTAGCAGTTCAATCTTTTCCATGGTTTTCTTAATCACTTTTCTTAAAAGATTTTGGATCCTTCCTTGAACAAATTACTAAAATCATTTAACCAACTGGAAGATGCAAAGTTACCATGTTATTCACATGGAACAGAATTGGTCCACTTACCAAAGGCTACTTTTTCTGTCCAAGTACTTGCACCATTTTTTGTAGTTCTTAAAAAGTTTCTTCATCACTTCAGTCAATGCACGCTCATCCAACTAACAAAGAAACATGCACAGAGGATTTTCAGCTTCAGTAAGAATTTAAGACAAATGCAACTAAAAGCAACTACTGACAGAAAGAAAAGAGGAACAAAAACACAACAAAGTATATCCTCTGCATTTATGATTGGTTTAAGTTATTATTTATCCTTTTTCTGGAAAAAGTGGTAATTTAATCTTTAACCAGTCACTTTTTATAGGGAGAAAACCCTGTTCTCGCTAAAATTGAGTCAATTAACAAACCTTCGGTTGTTGATCTGGCTTGACAAATTGTCGCATGTGCACATTAGCAAGTAATAAGATTAAGTGCTCTCTTTGATTTGCCACATTATCCTTCTGCAAAATCATTAAATGGCACTTAAATTAATTATATTCAGATAAAATAGTTCCACATCACTGGAAAAATTGCGAGAGCCAAATGAAGAAAAGAAAATAATTCTTCTCAATTTGTTTCACCTGAAACCCAAACATCGCTTGAAGCCAATCCAAAACATCTTCGTCCGTTTTCTTCTTGTAGTCCTTGGGCCATGGAAGACCCCTTGTGTTACGCAGAGCCAAAACAGCAGCTTGGATCTGTGAATCAACACAAAAATCGTATATGCTCAAGTGATAGAAGAGAAACAGCTAAGTTGTAGGTCAAAAGATAAAGTATATAAAGGAAAGATACTTCAGGATATCTCATAATCGCTTGATCTGCACTATCTGGATCAAGTGGCAGAATATTGTAAGGGAGATAGATCTGAGTTTTTTCTGCAACTTCATCTTGAGCTTCTAAAATCTGTGAACAAAGTTGATACACGATTACAAATAAATTAGTGCTAATAACAAGCATCGAGCAATGTAAGTTCTTAATTCAATTAGCAAATAGAATTTACGATCAGATATTGTCAGATTACACGTTCACACTGTGCTAATGTGACTAGAAAGAAGATTACAAGTGTCACATGGTTTCACCTCGCGATCAACTTCAATGGATTGTGTCATATTAACGGCCTTTAAAACCTCAAAGAGCACATTGGCAGTCTGATAAGCCTTGGTAAGCTGGGCGCTGCATTTAAACAAAATAGTATCAGTCAAGCAGCAACTTCAAAGTGTATGATCTAAAGAAACTTGGTATAAGATATAGCTTCAAAAAATCTCTCATTTCAAAAGAATTTACCGGTCAGCTTTATCAGCAGCATTGTGCAATGCTTGGATGTATTTTTTGTAGTAATGCTGATAAAAACCCTGCATTTCTCGAGCATCACTTTTTTTAACCCTTCCCATCAAGGTTGGATCATTCTCCTGAACAATGTAAAACAAAGCTTCTTTACCAAAATGCCAAGAGCAAATGCAAGAGCATTTGAGGAAAAGACCAAGTGCATAAACCGAATCACAAGGAAGAAACGATTGAATACAACAACTGCCACAAGGTTTCCTAAAGGAAAACAACATTGTTGTTGATACAAAGTAACAAATTAAACATGTTTGACCTAGAATACTTGAGGAGAAAACTACATTGTACACTCTCCTCTCCCTAACCAGGGCACTGAAGAATTTTGTGGTGGAATTGAAGTGCCCATTCCAGAGTCCCAAAGGCCTATCTCAGCCTGCTCCAAGAGATACCTAGATCTTTTCTCCACTTTGAAACAAAAATAGACCCGCGTAGAAGTCTTTCAGTATGTAAATCCATGCAGACCCTTTTTCATCATTTTGGCATTAATACTTTTAGTAAAAGATGTATATTTAGTGTGGAAAGCTTATCTTGATGCCCAATCTCTGAATGCTACACCGAGTTTTGAAGGATTGGAGGGCTTATTTGAGACGAGAACATCTAGCTTCCATATTATTTATGTTTTCTATACGTCATGCTTGTTTTGCCACCTCTTCATAAAAAATTTCTCCTAAACTATGCATACTGTGTGTGTGAGCAAACCCTGGGAACATTTTTTTGTTGGATGGTATGAGGTGTCCTCAAACCAACTTGTGCGTTAGCTGAAACTAAGTCTCCTCCCTTATTTTCTTACAAACGGTTGTTGCAGTGTGAAGATTTACTCATAAATGGTTACGTAGGAAAACAAGCTATCACTAAAACTTCAGGTCAAATTTATAAAAAATATGAAACTAAACATTACAATTCACAACTTGACAGGGGAGTTTCTCATGGCACGCTCATCCTAGGAGACATCCACCTTGTGATTTTTCTACCCATCTTTGTCCATAGCATCAAAACATTAAAGCATTATGACTCTTACCCTTTCCAAACGCTGAAGAAGCGCGGTTTTAAATTGACGAACACCTCGTCCACTCGAAGTAGGATCCAACCTATGAGCCTTCTCAAAGGCATAAAATCGACCTACATTAATTTCAAAAAACAATAGATATGAATAAAAATAAAATATAATCAAGCCTACATTGCATAAAAATTAAAAATCCATAACTTAAAAATAATAGAAAATTCACAAAAAAAAATTGAAACTTAATTTTCTAACAACATACAAAGATAAGCAACTCTAGGATTGCTAGTTTCAACTTCATTTGCAACACGAAGAATCGGCGCTATCTCAAAAAGCGAAGAAGGCACTATTTCGCTATCAAATACCGACTCTCCCAGATTCCCCGCAGTCTGCGTCCTCGTTATCCTCCGTTGCGTCGGCGGTGGTGTCGCTCCAGTCCCTACCCCCGCCGCCGCCTGATCCATCCCCATTCCTCCTCCTCCTCTCGACGTCGACGCCATCTCTCTCCTTCCCTCAAAACAATAAATAAGAATCAAAAACCTAAAAAGGGAAAGAAATTCAAAAAATTCAAAAAAGGAAAGCAATTTACCAGAAGATTTAAGAGAAGTGAGCAATAACTATGAATCTAGCATATCTGGAAGAAAAATAAAAATAGAAAGTACATTATTATGAAAAATAAAAATAAAACTCGGTGGATTTTTATAATGTGAGAGATGAGGAAGCTTACAAGAAACCCTAAGATAGAGAAAATGGAAAAGTTTAGAGCGAGAAAGTTAGAGAGAAAGAGAGAGACTAAAAAGTGGAAGCTACTTAGCAGGAAAGGAAGCTAAAG
>Ga0325404_1001978_pt1 | contig 21811 bp, 8 predicted proteins | sample PopdelMetagenome_18_FD_205664 | JGI IMG/M metagenome (GOLD analysis project Ga0325404, IMG submission 205664) | Populus deltoides microbial communities from Bellville, Georgia, United States - Xylem-Control-R1 | ecosystem: Host-associated > Plants > Phyllosphere > Stem > Wood/Secondary xylem...
CAAATCCGAGAAAACCATGAAGGAGGCTTTGAACTGGGACCCCACCTCCCTTTCTTGTTAAACGCGGAGTCACCTTCACACGTATTCACAGTCGATTCACTGTGTCCTAATTCTATTAACTAGGAAATGGAAAGATGTTGTTCACTCAAAATAAGATAAATTTTAAAATTTGTGAATAATCTCTCTGAGACATTAAATACATATAAAATAATAATAATAAAATTAATATTTAAAAGAGGTTAAACAAATAATATAAGAAAAAAAAGAGAATAAATATTAATATAGATATAAATTTTTAAAAATAAAGTTATTTATCATAAAAAACTTGAAAAAAAAAATGATAATCACTGCTAAGCATGGTAAGTCAGGTATACACACTTAAATCATTTTAAAAATAGATGGACAACATGTATTTTATTCGATTAATAAAGAAAAAAAATTCATGCACACGAAACTTCAAGTATAGAGTAGTAAATATTCAATATGTCAAGAATAAGAAATAATATTTTATTCTAAAAAAATATTTAAGAAACAAAAATAAAAAAATTTAAAACACAACCAAGAGTGAAAAAAATAGTGATAAAAATGTTAAGCGTAGAGGAATAGATATACCAAGTGTAAAAAGAAAATAAATGAAATTCTAATGAAAAATAAATAATATGTTATCAGTACATGCTACAGTAAAAAAAAAATAAAAAGTTCTAAATTTGTTACAGTTACAGTATAAAAAAAACTTGAAACTATAATTTTTACAATGTTTTTATCGTTTTTATTTTAGTATATTGTATAATACAATACCCAATATAATTCGACCCAGAGGATGTCAGGAGTATCTCTAGGTTAATCTAATTCTACCAACTTTGCGCAGACTGAGCCTTTTCTTATAACTAGTCTTCCACGTTTAGTTTTTTTTTTTTTTTTAAAAAAGAAATTGAAAAACAACTCTATGGATTATTTTTTAATACGCGTTGTCTTTAAATCGAATTATATTACGCGTGCATGTCACTGACATGTATCCCGATTAGGATGAGACATTGCAGCGGAAACTTTGGGGTCTACGTGGGGAAGTGAGTCGACACGTGTCAAGGAGAAGTATGAGTTTAAAGCTCTATTCTGGTGATAACGGGGCCTCCTTCTATTTATTCAATGGCCCACTATATATATTTACGAGATTAGTGTTAACGTAAAGTTTTTAAACTTGGTCGGGTATATGAACTGATCCAATATTTAGATCACATGTTAAAAAAGATTGTTTTAGGTAAATAAAAAATGACATTATTTGTGTAAGTAAATTTAAGAAAAAAATTATTAATAATAAGTAAAACCAACACGAACATGTAACTAGTTATGTTTAATAATTTTATTTTTTAAAATAATTTTTTTTTTCAATTGAACAATTATTCATGTTAACATTGAGATGTCTTTCCAATAAAAATATTTTTTTAAAATAAATCATAAAATGAACATCTGATACTTATAAAAAATATATATATATATATAAAGCAAATAAAAAAAATAGAGCCTAATTTTGAATGAAATTAATTAAAAATTAAAAAAAATGAATTAAAAAAATAAAAAAATAAAGCAAGACAAACCTTTTAATATTAAATTAATCATTAAAACTTGTAATTCATGAAATTTTAGATTTAAATTTTATGAATAAACTCAATTCTCAACATATTAAAAAAAAAATGTGACATGAGAAAAGTTTAGTTTCTATTGAAGAAAATTATTAAAATAATTCAAAGAGAGTATTTAATTTTAATTGACAAATCAGTGAAGTAATTGAAGAAAGGTCTCCAAACTGTTTAATTTAGGTGAGGAAGAACAGTTTCCTTGACGAGAAGATATGCAGAAATGGCCCACCAGTGATGAAATGCCATCATTGAGGTTAGCAGCTCTAGCTCATGAAAGAAATGCATTCCCACAATGATGGCCACAGGCATCCACTCTTTTCCACCGAATTTACACAGTAGCATAAATGAGAACCCTCTGTACCAGCACCGCAGGCCACAGTGCAAGGACTCGTTGTTTCAGGCATGGAACATTTAAAACCACCAGGAAAAAGTCGTCTTCCTAAACAACTGGGTTGTGCGGAAGGGAAAGAAAGGTCGGTCTCCATGGTCGGCGGGAGACGTCTATTGGAGGGTGTGCCCGCTTGAGGCTGTCAGTTTTGTCCTCAAAATATGGAGTTGAGGAGGGGTTAGCATAACTCGTTTTGAATTGGATGGCTGGTGGTTTTTTTTTTAATTTATTGAAATAATATATTTTTTATTTCTGTAAGTAAAAAATCATTAAATACATTAAGAAAATTAATATGATGAGAAGAAAAAAATAATTTTTTTTAAAAATACAAAAATAAACTAGCTTTAAGGTACATTGCTTTGTGATGAGATTTTATTGGAATTATATTTTATTTTAATTGTAGTTTTGAAAATATTTGGTTGGATATTGTTTGGAAGTGTGGAGTTTTTATTTTTTTGATTTTTTAAAAATATATTTGCCTTAAAAAAATATAAAATTGATGGTTTTTTTTAGTGTTTTTTAATGATTTTGACTTGCTAACATTTTTTTAATGCAAACACACTTTTGAAAAACACAAAAAAAAACACTCCGCACCTCAATACCAAACACATACCTAGTATGTGGCGTGACAACACTTTCAAGAAATTTAATTTTTTTATTAATTTTAGATCGTTTTAACATGCTAATGTCAAAAATAAATTTTAAAATATATAAAAAATCTAATATATTTTTAAATAAAAAATATTTTAAAAAATAACCACATGTCCATTACTACAATTTCAAGCAATACTTTAATCCTAACGCATAACAATTTCATAATTTCATAAAAATGCTACCTTTTATATATTTTTTATTTAACATTTCAAAAATGTAACCGTAAAAGCTATCACACGCTAGGTGTAGTGCAGTACAGGAGTTCCACGGAGATTTGAAGCCATCCTAGTCACAGTTAAATTGCAGAGGCCTGGCAAGCTGAGGTCGGCTCAGCCAACTGATTTTTGGTTACTTTTGTCAGTGTTCTGGGCCCCACATTCAAATGCATAGATGCTGCTGGTGAGTCGATAACTTTCTGGTGGGATTTAAAGTTTTAAACCGTTTAAAGTCGGTTTTATCCCCACTCACTTGATATTTTTCTAATGCGATCCCTATAGTATCGTCCTTTTCTCTTTTGTTGTGTTAGTGTGCTCGCCATGATCACTACAAGAACTTGGCACAAAAAAATATATGATAGTAAAAAAAAAATAATAATACTATTGAATGCAAAATTAAAGCTTGTCACCTTTCAACTCAACAGAATTGGTGCATTTAAATAAAAACCTACCACCCAGTGAGCTAGTCGTACACACGTAGCTAGCCTTTTTAATGAAAGATGAAAAAATATAATGAGTTCATAAGCTATAACTCTCACAGAGTCAGGAGATATGGCAAAGGGCGAAGATAGAGGATATATATTTTTATGTGTTTTTTCATTTTTTTTAATTAAATATATTTTTATCATTTAATTAAACATATTTTTATCTTCTACATATTTTTTTAATTTGTCGCTGAACATTAACTAAATATAATTTTAGTGCATGGTTGATGAAAGCAATAAATCTTATTTTAAATTCATTTTTTATACATGTACTTGAGAAGGACGTCTAAATCAATATTTCTTAGTTATAGTCATTGGTATGGTGGTTGGATAATTATTTGCCATGTTTATGAGCTATGAAGGTGCGTATTTAACAAGAGGGGGCAAAATAACAAAGGAAAAAAAAAAATAATTCTTACTGCTATGAAAATTGAAAGCCTTCATCGCGCATTAATTGTGCAATCACTAATTATTAACTTAGCTAACTAGCCAATCATGAACAGACATGTCAATAATTTTCCCTTGTAATTAAGGTCAGTAAAAAATATAGATTTTAACCTTTAATGATTATGAATATTGGCTAAATAATTAAATAAATATATGTTATCTTCATCACCTCTAGTACTATAATTAATTTTGGATTAGATTGGTCATAGAAAGTTATATTATATAATGATCTAGCATGTAAAATATAATTTAATAAAAAAACAAAGATAAAATGTCATCGTTCTCAAAAGTCAAAAGAATCAGATTTAATAATATGATTTTATTTTAATTATATGATAAAAGATTAAAAAATAAAACCTATTTCTCCTACCAAGTGCAACTTAAATGTTAAACGTGGAGGTTAAGGCAGTGCACGCGTTTAAAGATGTACGAATCAAATATCATCATTGAAAAATCCAAATGAACCCACGTTAGCTAAGATTCTCAAAATAAAATTTATTTTAATATATTTTTTAATAAAAAATATTTTAAAAACAACTCTAATCACATTAAATTAGATACGGTGATTATATATATATATATATAATAAATAACTTGATTTTATTTTAATAAAATGATAACAAGTTGGCGAAGATGTAATAGTGAAGTAGGATAAGAGTCTTTCTTGCTGGACTTCAGGTTACAGAATTGTTTGGGATGAGAATTATTGCAAAGCTTCAATGATTTCTTTTTCTTGACAGCTAAAACGACATTCAACGTAGTCGTCTTTACTGGGAAAAAAAGATGACAATTGTGACAGTGTGATTTAACTGCAAATAATGATGCTGTGTGACATGAATTGACAAAAGGGACTGGAATTCTGTGACTGAAAAGGAACCGAAAGAACACCAAACAAATCGTGGCTTTGAGTCCAGTCAGTGTTCCTGTTCCTGCGTGAATTATTCAAGGGCCAAAACAAAAACAACCCAGCACACGTTGCCTAGTTGATTGAATATGTGTTTGGAAATGCTTGGAATTAGGGGTGTTTTTCCTCTCAAACATTGTGGGCCACCGTGGATGGCGGGTGGTTAGCAGTACATGTCTTGTGGTGTTTTCCTTGGATTCAATTCATCAAGATTTTTGCATGATGAAATAAGTGTTATTATTAGAGCTTTAAAGTGACACTAAAGTTTTCATTATACTATTTTTATTACAATTTATAACGGTCTGTTTTAACTATTTATTTAAAATATCTAACTTAATGATTGCAACTTTTACAAATCAGATGCATCTTTGCTAATTAAAAAAATTAAACCATAAATATTATCATTAGAGCTTCGATATAACACAAGAATCTTGTTTATATATATGATTTTTGAATTTATGTTGATTTATTTTAACTATTTATTTAAAATATCAGACTTAATAATTGCAACTTTTAAAAGTCATGCAGATCTTTTAGAGTATGCTATTTTAAAAATAAAATCATTAGTATTATTATTAGAACTTTAATGTGACACTAGAGTCTAAATCATACTTTTTTTTTTAGAATTTATATTGTCCGTTTTAACTATTTATTTAAAATATCAGACTTAATAATTGCAACTTTTAAAAAACAGTATGCCATATATATATATATATATATATATATAAACAGGAATTAGAAGATGACAATTCATATCCTGTCCTATTTTTAGACCATAGAAATCATGTTGCCTTGATCATCTCATTACGGGTCCTTCTATTGCGTTCATTTCTCTGCTCTTTTCTGAATTGTGGTCGTGCGATTGAATAGTGTTTTTGAATGTTTTGAATTGTTTTAATGTATTTATATAAAAAAATAAATTTTAAAAAATAAAAAATATTATGTTAATGCATTTCTACGTAAAAAACACATTAAAAAACATTCTCACTACACTTCTATAATCTAATTACAAAAACTATGTTAATGCATTCCTGTACAGTTATTTTAGTTTATTATATCTCTTTACTATATTGTTTTTGTAAAGTTATATATTATATATAAATAAATAAAATTATAGAAAAAAAATAGGAGAGTTAATGGGTTAAGGCCAAATCATTGCTATTGAATGATTAGGTTTGAAATTCAACACAAATACACAACTGACAGATTGAGTATTGATGGGTTAAGGCCTAGAAGGTTCGACTTTCATGTTCAAGGTGGGTCAGGATGTGAAGAAAGTCTGGCCTCGACGGGCATCGGAGGTGAGCACAGTTTTCTTTCTGACTGGCAGGCTCCTCTGCTCTGCACCCAACTGTTCATCAATTCCATGACAATTAAATCACCTGGATGGGTAAAGATTGCTTGGCAGAAGATACCGCAGCACCTGCAAAATCGCAGGTTCTTATATAGCCAGCATAACGGGAAAAATGGGACAAATTTCTGGTGGATTAGCGTTATCTGGCTGCATGTGACTTCAGATTCTGCAAAGCATTCATTGAGGGACCTTAAAATGACCTGAAATCCCATGCATTTTCTTATATTATTTTTTAAAAATTTAATAGTTGAATTCTGAGATTTTTTAAGATTTTTGCTAGGTAGATCGTGAAGATATTTCTCTGTGGTCAAGTGGATTGCTAGACTGAAATAGCATTTTGTCCCTCAATAATTGCTTAATGGCTGAAAGTTGGGGATTCTGAAGTGGACATCTTGCACTCGAATTCTAATAAAGATTAGTTTGATTGATTCGAGCTTAACAAGTGGAGCTTGCCCTTGATTGATCATACCCTTCAACGTTTTATAACTTTATTGTTAGGCCTGTTTGTTTCTGTGTTTTAAAAGCGTTTTTGATAAAATTTGAAAATTTTTTATTTTTTTATTAACTTCAAATTAATATATTTTTAGTGTTTTCAAATCATTTTGATGTGCTGATATCAAAAATAATTTTTAAAAAATAAAAAAAATCATTTGCATGTATTTTAACATGAAAAATTATTTAAAAAGCAACCACAACCACACTGCCAAATACACTATTAGGAGAAAGGAAAGAACTTTGAAACCTTGATGCTAAACACAGTGCTGTTGAATCTCTGGTTACAGCAATCGATATCCGATTAGGGATGCTATCCATGAAATGCCATTTATTGAGTTGATCAAGATAGATTTTTTTTAATAGGTGTGGTTTAATTATTCAGGTTTTGAATTTGTTTTTTAGAGATCACTTGTTCGAGTCCCACAAACCTCAATGCCACTGAAAATTTACATGGTCATCAATTTCAGGATCTGTGAAATTAATCGCGGTGCGCGCAAGCTAATTCAAACATCTATATTAATAAAAAATATATATTATTTTTTATCAAAATTTCTTAGTGTTAATCAAATTAAATTTAATTGGATAAAAAAATATGATATTAAGTTAACCAAGTTTAGTAGAGTTAATATTATTTTTTCCTTTATGATTTTAGTGATAGTTTAGGATGTTGTCAATCAAAATTTTATTGCAATGGTTAATTTGGGTTTCATTAATCCTCATCACCCATGACGTGTTGTCCATGTCACTGCCAGATGCTTTTTTGAGAGTGTAATGGAAGTATTTTTTGGTTAAAAACAAATTAGAAAAATATTTTTTATTTTTTTAAATTTATTTTCACATCAAAACTATAAAAAAAAATTAATTTCCTTTTAAAATGCTATTAAATCATAATCTCAGACACCATTTATTTGAGAACTAGAGGCAGAATAATAATTTTTACGAGTATAATTTTATAATCTCGATGAAAAAAGCAATTCACATATATTATTGTGTATTTTATAAGAATATCTTATCTGATTTCACATCTTTAAAATCATACATTTTTACTATTTAAAACCAGAAAAAAAAAAACTACAGTGATATACTCCAAATCTAATTTAAGTGTTTCATTAATCTTTGTTATATTCGCTGATACAGTTGAAAGCCAAGCTTTCATTTTCTCGGATAAATTTCAAATATGCTTTTCCAGCAAATCACGAATAATACTACATTGAATATCATCAGAGAACTATTATTAGAATATTTAAAATTAGAGAAAACAAGATATTTGACATTGAACTCTTCATCTCACCCACTCTTTCATATCAGCACCATAACTCTTGAATGCCTCATCAGTATGCATTTCCAGCACCGCTCTTAATTTCCTCCGATATCTTACAGATCAGTGAATAAATTGAACGGCGCCCTTTCTCGTTTTTTTTTTTGATAATCTGAGTAATGGTAACGTTAATTTCTACGTGAAAATAAATATACAAAAGGTTGGGAATCTGTGTGAATCTATTTTCTTCCCCCTTCATGCTATTGTTCTGTTTTCTATCAATTACGTGAGTTGTTTATTTATCAACCATGGAGTTCTCATGACATGCTGAAATTGTGTGAGTCTAATTTCTTCCCCTTTCCTGTATTGTCAGTCGTCGGGCCGCCAGCGAATGAGAATGTCTAATGACAAGATGAAATTAGGAAAATTGATTGATGCAATTAGTTTTTTTTTTTTATTATTATTTCTCGAGTATAAATCTTGAAAGATCCGTATGCAAGTGATGAATCCAAATTTAAAGGAGGAAAAAAACCTTAAACCAAATGGGCTTAGTTTGCTTCCTTGGCCCAATACAAATGGGTTCAATTTGCTGGCTACACCTAATAACAATTTGGGCTTAGGCTGCTGTCTGAGCCCATGAGGGTGCTGGGTGCCCAGCACCTGCGGCTCTAAGCTACACGCCAGCGCCCTTGTTGGGCGTGTTGCTCCATGTGGTGGGTGCATGCCAAGCTGGGGTGCTAGGCGTGCATCCCAATGCTGGTGTTGGGACCCCCTAATGGGTTATGCACATACCCAAGCCCAATATCCGTTGGTCTAAACAACACGTTCAGATCTATTTTATATAATAATAGATTCATGCAATTCGTACGGGCCCAATATTTTATTGAATATTTTTCTAGAATTCCACAGAGTTCTTTAAAAATCTTGCTGGACCATACGTATTATATTATTTTAAGTATAATATAACTTGAAATATCATATTTTATTTTAAGTGTGTGTGTGTAATCATAATGTCACATTATATTTTATTTTCAGGTGAGGTATTTCTTACCTCACACCTTCAAATCATCAAAATTTTGTTTCTTTTACTTGCTCAAAACCTGGATTTAAAGGAAAATAATAAATCAAAGTAGGCTTCAAAATACAATCCTAATCCAATTTAAGTGTTAAAATAATTTAATTATGAAATTAAAATTCAAATCATCCTTGTTATCTCCATTGAATCACTTGTAATTACTCTCTAAAAATGATTTCCTTGTACTATTGAAATTTGAAAAGGAAAAAAAAAGAAGGATGGTATGGTGGTAAAAATGGTCGATTCTTTCTATGTTAAATAAATTAATGGGCCAATGTTTTGGGTCTAAAAGGCCTAACAAAAATACTAGCAAAAAAAGGGTTAGTCTCTCATCCCTACCCGGCCCACTACCAAAAACCCTAACCCTAGTTGAACACAGCTACATATATATCACAACCCTAAATTTTCCCCACCATTTCCATTTATCTATCGCTCTAAACAGAGAAAGCCGTCGCTGCCCAGCACCTCCACCTCTCTCACTCTCCCTCAGGTCTCTTTCTTCACCTCTGTAGCTCTGCTGTCTTGATGTTTACTTCGAAGTAAAATAGTTTTTAAGTCTAACGTAGGTAGATCTATGACTGTGAGACTAATAATCACTTTGATTAGTTTATGTTTTTCATTTTTAATGCATGGTTAGTTGATTTCAGCTAAAACCCATTTTTTATTTATGTGGATTAACTGCAAAATCTGCTAGTTTATAAGAAAAAAATGAATAATTTCTTGTTTTAAAGACTAAGAGCTCGAGAACTAGTAACCCATTTTTGCTTTATACAGCATGACAAGTTCAAAATTTGATAGTTCATATGTGAAAATTGAATCATTTTTTGTGTAAATAGAGAGATAAACGGTATAAAAATTAAAGTGTTATTGTTTTTGGTATGTTTTTAATGAACATTAAGTAAAGATGTGTGATATTGAATGGTTTGTGTTCATGGTTTGTTTTGTTTTTGTGATTAAAAAGCGAACGGAGAAAATGGCAGCAGCTTATGGAGCTATGAAGGCGCAGAAGCCGGGTTTGGAGGAGGCCCAGGAGCAGATTCACAAGATCAGGATCACTCTTTCCTCCAAGAATGTCAAAAACCTTGAGAAAGGTCTATTCTTGAAATCCTATTTTACAATCTGACTGTTATTGATGAGACCCATTTTGTTTCTTTTAGTTGTATCTTTTTGTTCTGATTTTTTTTTGCTTGTGTTACTGATAGTTTGCACTGACTTGGTTCGTGGTGCCAAGGATAAGAGACTGAGGGTCAAGGGACCAGTGAGAATCCCTACCAAGGTTCTTAACATTACCACCAGGAAATCCCCTTGTGGTGAAGGTATTTATCTCAAACTGCTTTGACTAATCATGGTTTGATTAATATGTAGTGTGTGCCATTTTGTTTTTTTCTCATCTTTTATGTGCTATTTACACAGTTATGCAACCTTCAGATTTTAGAAATTCACTTTTTTCCCTTGACATAATATTCTTATTTATTGATTTTGGTTCATGCTTTCTTCAATCATGCATCACTCACTTTATGAGTTCCAAGTGTTTGTTATCGACATATTTTCTTTTTGTAATGTTTGAACAATTATTTTGTTTCATTTGATAAGAATGGTTTGAGGGTGAAATAGAGAAGTGGCAGAAACATCACTGTTCTTTATAGATAAGCTCTGTTATTTGTTACCCTCTAGGACCAATGAAGTAATCAATCTCAAGCTTGTGTTCTCCGCTCAGTCGTATCCAGTAGTATTAACTAGTTAATGCATGGGAAAAGGGGCCTATTGATTAAAATGTTGCCAATTTAATTTTCTAGGTGTTCTAGTCTGAGCATTGGAACTAGGGGGATGGGCTATACCATGCTGGTTGGTTTTGTAATGTTTGCACTGGAGTTTCCTATTAATATTTGCTTCAAAATGATTTTCATGGTTCATGTGATAGAAATGAATCTCCCTCACTTAAACATACGTGCTATTTGTCTTTTTTGACGCCATTAAAAATTGAAATTTGTTGTGTTACGTTTTTCTTTTTGGTTTATCTGTCATTTCTTTCAAGTCATTGATCTTCCCTTTTACTACCATAGCTGTTCAGCTAAAAGAAATTACTTGTATATAATTTTTCTGATCTGCTTGCAGGAACCAATACATGGGACAGATTTGAGCTTCGTGTCCACAAGCGTGTAATTGATCTCTTCAGTTCTGCTGATGTTGTTAAGCAGATCACCTCCATCACAATTGAACCTGGCGTTGAGGTTGAAGTTACCATTGCTGATTAGAGAGATGCTGCTCACTTCTTCGGGGCTGTTGTTTTGTTTAGTTTACCAGAACACTTTGCTCCCTCAGATCTTTTTGATTGAAAGACAGTTTATCAGCCCTTGTGACTGAAAAGAATACCTGTATGGTTAATGTAGTATGTGCTTTTTCCATACCATGTTGTTAAAGATTCGGTAATGGAGATTGAATTTTGTTTCCTTATTTCATTATGAAATGTTATGATTTCCAAGTGTTCTCAGGTGTTGTCTCTTGCAAGATTCTAAAGTTATTTTATTTTGAATTTGTCTCGTTTTTAAGTGGAATAAATTTGGCAACTCCTGTTGAAAAGAACGAAATTAAACTTCGTAGGAGAAGCACGCACATGGTTTTATGCTCGAAGTATTGTTGCAGAGGTATCCTCTGCTCGGATGTTTAATTTATTATAACAACTTGAGTTCGAATTGAGTGATGGTACCGATAACCATGGCAGTGAGCTTGCTAGATCCGTAGTGGCTAATCATGTTGATAGGCGTTAGCCAGTCAACACTTTTGCCCTTGGGTTATGTACTCCTTTCTTGTCTGATGAAATATGGTATCTTGCAGATGGGTTCGTGGCTAATTTGTTGCCTGGGGACAGCCATATTTGTTAATGCCAGTGGATGGTAATCCATATCATCTTATGTTGTCTAATGGTATGGCAACGCAGATTTACAGCTGTTTGGAAGTTCTGCATAGCTTTTCTAAAAAACTTTATTTTTTTGATGATTTTTTTTTCGTATTGATATTAAAAATAAAATATTTTATTTTAATATATTTTAAATAAAAAACTTATAAAAAATAACTACCACTACATTCCCTACTGTAAACACACTGTTTAGAGATGTTGATTTCTCCAAACTAGTTTCCTCGACTAGAAATCTCATTTTCCATCTCTTTCACTTGCTAAGAGTTCATCTAGTTAGAGAGTAAAATGCCCGAGGAATAAACAAAACCGTTATCAGTACCCTCGCCACTGGTGGTGGACTGCAATAACCTCTAACCTCTCTTCCTCGGACACAAACAAGAGATACACCATGCCACTGGTGGTTGACTGCAATAACCTCTTAACCTCAGCCCTTAGATACAAACAGGAGAAAGACATGCCCCTGGAGACTAGGTCTGACTAGCATCTCCCTTTGCAAGCAAGGCCGCAACAGGAAATCACCAATGATTGTAAAATACATAAATGCTGATTAACACATTAATCCCATGTAATTCTGCATTAAAAATCTTGACATTACACCACCCGATGTTAGAAGGTAAGTTGCATAAGAAAGGACAGCAATCCTCCCCCCTCCAGCCAATCATCGAATATTTAGAGAACAAATTTACAAATGTAGCAAATTTCAGGGCGTGGAAGAGGAAAATGCGCATAAATATGCAACCACTGGATGTTCGACAGAGAGAAACTCAGTGATGGCCACCATCACTGTCATTTTCATGTTCCATCTCCTCTGCATCTTCAAACCGATTATCATTGATCTGGAGCTGCACATACATCATTTGCATTAACACTATAAGATAATCAAGATTTACAAGAAGCCAGTGAGAGTTAAAATGGAGCACAAACTACAACTAGGGACAATCCAAATATCCCATTTTCAACACCAGCACAGTCACCGAGAACATCCCAAAATTTTAAACATTCATACTGTACACAAAAACACGCAGCATACTGAAAAATAGTGTCATCAAATATTTGCCTGGATATATAACAAGTTCTCAAGTTTAACCATACGAAGAGCAAATGTTGAAAAGAAAACAAACTCTTGTTGTTTTAGCATGCACTTTAAGTACCATATTATGGATATATTAAACATCAATATGGTACTTAAAGTGCATTTTAAAATGAACATTAACCAGCCTACCTCAAGCACTGTACGAGCAAGGTCATGATCCCCATTTGAATGACCAATTGAACTTGATGGATTTTGAGAGAAATTCCATTCAGAATCTTCCCCTTCTGTAGAAAAAAATAGGTTACAAAATATAAGGCCAGTATGCTTGAAACAAAACTATTTTTCTGAAGGTACCATGCTAACTGCTCTAATCCCTTACCAGTAGTTTCGTCTACCAGTTGGTCGGCACTAAAGATCCAATTGTGTTCTTCATTGTCTAAATAAACATCATCAAACACATATGAATCGGTATCAATGCAGTGGAGAATAATAGCAAGTACTGAAAAGAAAAATCAAGATAGAAACCATCCATTTAAAAAAATTGCAACAATAGTGCCAGCTCCCACCTTCGATTGGTTCAGGATTTAGCTCAGCGCAATCACATAATATCTGAAACAAAGTATCCACTAAAAACCAAACGTGATGCAAGAATAAGTAAAGCAGTTACATGACAGGAATATTGAATATGATAAATCCATTAGAAAAGGAGTGCATTAATACATTGGCCAGGGTCTGAAGGAACAAGCCTCATTTCTGTGACTTTCGACAAGTCTAAAGCATCACTACTTTCTGAATCTGAGTCTTCTGACTCATTTCCATCCTCTCCAGTCTCAATCTTCAAACAAAACAACAATAATCAGAACCACCATGCACTAATTAGCTCGCCAGAACTAACTACTTGAGACACCACCATAAGGAAGCAAACAAAATTATAATGCTGAAAATGCCTGGTAGTTACATGCTTAATTCAAAGTTAAATGCAAATTTATGGCCTCATATTGTATTCTAACAATATATCTACAACCCAAGATAGAAAGAAAATTTTTTCCCCTCTCATACTGAACCAAACAATAGCCTTTGCTACCATCCACCATTGGATTCCCTCAAAACTAAATTACTTCTCTTCAAGTATCATAATATACATGATACAATATACATGATACAAAAAGATCAATACTATATATCAAAGATAAAGAAATATTAATTTAAAATATCAGCATACAATATACAATGTACAAAAAGATCAATACAAATCCACCACCCCATATTTACACACCAGTATACAACACACACACACACACACACAACTTGCAACAGCACGTAACCCAAAAAACAAAACTCACTGCTAATTTCAATAGCATTTAAACTCTATCCAACATAGAATTATTTCATCAGTACCATAATTATGACCAAAATCACTCCTTAAAACATCAGTCTACTCCAAAAGAAGAGCACAAAAACCTTACTTGAGTATAGATACAAGGAGAAGAGTAAGCCTCAGGATCTCTTGAAACAGCATGAAGTGAAAGAGACAAGAAATCAACTGCGTAACCTTTCGTCCTATCCACATCACTTAACCACACAACTTTCCTGCAATAAAAAGAGCACAGCACTTCCATTTTTACTACAAAAACATCATAAGCCCAAAAAGAAACAAAATTCCCAAGCAAAAAATGGAAAAACAATAATGGGTTGGTATTATTTATTTACTTTGTGGAGATGTAAACAGTGCCTTGAGATTCAGGGGACCGGTTGCCGATGACAATGGAAACTCCTGGTTGCACATACATAAGGTCCTCGCCATTTTCGTTGTCAAGAACTGGTTCTCCAGCACCGTCTCCTCTTCTCTCGGTGAATTGTCTTAGACCTGGTGCCATTTTTCTATTTTCTTTCTTGTCTGGGTTTGATATTTTGTTGTAAAGGTTTCACCTGGTTTATCTAGGGTTTTATGGAGGTTTTGGTTATATTTTATTATTAATGGGCTTTTGATGGAACCTTTAGTGGTTAAAGCCCAGGAGGACGCTCTATTTTTCTTTTACCATTGCGGTTTTTCTTAGATGCACTCTGAGCCCTGAGGCAGCTGAGTCTAGGACCGGTTGGGATAAATTATTATTTTTTTATTTATAAATATATTAAAATAATATATATTTTTATTTTTTTAAAATTATTTTTGATATTATATATCAAAACATTCATCAACGTAAAAAATTAATTTTAAATAAAAAAATTCAAAATTTCATGCAATTCCAAACAACTCACATTGTGATCTATAGTCATTAGATTGATAAAAAAGTTGATTAAATAAAAAGGTTTAGATTAATAAATTATTGGATCAACTTCCAAGTTACCAGAAAAATATATTTATCCTGTCAGACCAATCAAGTTACTAAAACCCAAGGGAATTCAATCCTCATTTGAGCCCAGATTCAAGAGTAAATTCATGCTATAACTTATTTTGATTCAATCAAATTGTACATGTTTAATGTCAAATCTGGTTTGATTAATATTGTACTTGATTTTGATTTTGATTTTGAGCCAGGATTCAAAGAGCAAATTCATGTTATAACTCTATCTTGATTTTGACAAAAAGGAAGAAATAGAGCTTTATGCCGGTTCCAGTGCTGCTTCTCTGCTACCTTCCAAGCTCCAACAAATGCTCTAGGGTGATCTGTGTCCTTGTAGTTCAAATTGTGATCATTAATTCCCGTTTTGTTTCGAAATTCGAGTTCAAACCCAGTTGTAGAAATGATTATCTTCCATGGGAGACTCGGGAGCCAACCACCGTCTCCCAAATAGGCAGTTTGAGGCAAATCAATTATGTTTAAAAGATAATTTAATAGCTCAAAACACAAAATATACTTAAAGGATACACGGAGTACAGAATCTCAAACACCAAAACAAACATTTAAAGCAAAATTTATGTTCTAGGATCCACTCCATCTTTTGTCCCAGCTAACATGATATCATAATAATGCTTATGAACTATGACGGAGTCCCACACGCGAAGACCATCCATGCAGGATGTACCAAACCGTGCCACATACATAACTATGTCTAAGCCACCAGCGTGCTGGCAGTGGATGACTCGCTGCAAGACAGAAAGCGAGTTATACTATGAATATTAAGTGGATATGCATACGATATTATTTGTGACAAGGAAAAAACCCTGCAGACAGCTTGAAATCTTGATAAAAAGAGTGAGAGCAGGATACTAATTCAAAATTTCAATTGAAATATGTGCTTTGGTCATAATCTTACTGGAACTACAAGGAACGGTGCAAAGTATTAACTGAGAACTACACCTCAGAAAGTTCACGGGGTGCTGCCAACTAAAATTGCAGGCTACCATGCACAAACAGAGTAGTGAAAAAGTAAACGGGCTTACTATTTCCAGACAGGAGGAAGCTTCTTTGTCTTCTTGTAGTAGCGAGCAAGCCTGTGAATTCTGCTCTCGACAAGGATCAACCTGAACTTGGAATCCTTATCCTTCCTGTTCCTTTCCAAATGCTTTCTGATGGCAACAGCTTTCTTGATGAGGTGGTACAGATCCTCAGGAATTTCAGGGGCAAGACCTAAACATACAAATACCAACAGAACAATCAAAACATCCACAAAAAAGAGGCTCGATGAGAGCAGCACTCACTTGCTGATAAGGATTTCAATCATCAGCACAAATTAATAGATCAAATATAATCAGTTCCTTAAAATACAGGAGTTAAAAAGCTGAACCAAAGTCAATTTTTATCCATTTGCTTAAGGATGATTGAAATAACATTCATGCATAGGCACAGAACAAAAACTTCAGTTCCATTCCTTTGACAAACAAAGCACTCAAACTCCACTAATCCCATTTGCTTACATTTCCCAACAACCAAATAGAATCAAAACATGGATTTTATCCCTCTTCAAAAAGCAGCAAAATTGCCTACATGAACATATCAACAACAAAATCCCAACAATAACAAAGAGACACGTACCATGAGCCTTAAGGATACGTAAGATCTGGTTTCCAGTAACACTCCTGACCTGAGCAATACCATGAGAGTCACGAAGAATGACACCAATCTGAGATGGAGTCAGGCCCTTCTTTGCAAATTTGCAGATGTTATCCTCAACCTGGAACCATACCAGCTCAATAAGTCCTCCCTTCTATCACAATCCACTTTGAATTTCCTATGATTTTAAGTTAACTACAGTGCATAGCCAAAACTTGATAAAAAGCCAGCATTAAAATGAACTAAAACAAAATCATTACCGTTTTCTAGCTTCAAAAACTAATAATTTTTCCTACTAACCAACGATGTAAAACTGAAAAAAAGAGCTAATGAATGAAAACCCATGTCAAAAATGAGCTAAAAATATAACTACAACGGCCTGGAGTCATAAGAAACTATGAAACTATAAAAACAGGTAAAAATCCAGTGACTTGAAAATAAAGCTCACACGTTTTTGATCTCTAACACTGGTTGATTCAGTAAGAAAACAGAGAAAAAAAGACAAGGGGTTTATAAAACTCACATCTTGAGCAGAAATCTTAAGCCAGCTTGGTGGGGTTCTCTTGTAAGGCAAAGCTGAAGCTGAAATACCCTTACTGCAAAACAAACCGCATAAAGTTCAGTTTTTTTACCAAGAAGAATGTCCAAAAAGAGAGAAAGAGGGAGATTTGAGTGAATGATAGTACCCGTGACTGTGCATACGACCCATGGTGACGGTGATGAAGCCGGCGCTCTGTGTGTGTGTTTGTGATTCGCTTCCTCTGCGACTAGCCGCAAACCCTAGAGCTTAGTTATTATCGCCATTTCTAGGGTTTGCACTTTATACATAAGTGATAACAATAATGGGCCTCACAGAAATCTCGGTTGAAATTTAAAGTCTGGGCCATATCTTTTTTATGTGGACCTTTATTTGTTTGGGCTTGGGGTGAGTTAAGAAGTCTTGTCCCATGGCTTTCGGGTCTGATGATGACCATAATAGAATAGAACATTGTCAATAATAGTTATAAGTATTTGTTTGGGTTCATCTTGATTATTTCAATATTTTTTATAAATATATATATATATATATATATATATTAAAATAATTATTTTTATTTATAATTTTAACACATCAAAATCATTAAAAAATAATTAAAAAATCTTAATTTAATATTTTTTTAGACAAATATAAAAAATGGCAGGAATAGCTTTAATTCCTCCCTCGTAAGAGAATCAATGGCAATCCAGTGCTGTATCGAAGAAGAAAGAACCCAGAAAGTTAAGCTAAAGGCACTTCAAACATTCTTATTGGAACTTTCCATGTGCTGGTTTTGGCACAAACTTAGACCAAGCAAGCAACAATCCCACTCAGATGGCGCCATGGTTCCATTTCTTGTGAACCTTTATCAGGAGAGGGGCATGACCAGTGCTTAGCCCCCCCATAAGTGTGGGCTTGGAGTTTCTGTGTGGCCGTGCCATTGGCGGCATCAATCGAACAACTTTATCCTCCACAAGCTGTCCCCAGCTCCTTTACCTCTGGTAATTTGCTCGACACTCTGCCTGTCAGCCACTCTTGCTCGACATCTCCTATTCCATTTCAAAAGAAGATGTTACTCGGTAATGTTTATTTTTGTATTTTAAAAATATTTTTTTAAATGAAGTTTTTATTTTTTATTTATTTTAAATTAATATTATTTTATATTTTTAGTTTATTTTGATATACTGATATTAAAAATAATTTTTAAAAATTAAAATAATATTATTTTAATATATTTTGTGTAAAAAATAGAAATTCAAACTTTCTTTTCATTTGGATGTTGACCCAACGCATGCATCCTTGAAAGGTCTCAGCCCCACTGATCAATGTCCTTCATTTGATGTTCCTTGTTTCATTTGTCTTCGCGCCTGGCCACACAGAAACTCCAAGCCCACAATTATGGGGGGCCTAGCACTGCCTATGCATAAAAGAATAGATTGAAAAGTAACACAAAGCCATTTTTATTATATAAAAAAGAGATGCCTTGTGCTTCTGCAAAGAGACGAGGAAAGTTCTACAAAAAGTTATTAGATAGGCAACAAATTCCCAGAAACACTTTACGAATAACACCAAGGAATAAGTTTGTTTATCACTTTTCTAGCAAAAGAATCCTCACAGCCCCCTCTGTCCCTCCCCCAGCACATTAGCCAATACCATTGCTGGTCCAATATGGACGGAGACTAGGCTAGTGGACTTGGATCTACTCTTACATAAAAAAACAACAAATTCTAATATAGTATGTCCCTTGTTATGGCAGTAATTATTTTTTTAAAAAAAATTTATTTAAAAATATATCAAATAATATTTTTTAAAATAATTAGAAAGAATTATCTATGCCAAAGAAGGGTCCACGACCCGATAAAACGGTGGATGAGACGAGATTTGGATATTTTTATGGATCAATGTAAGAATTTTGATTAGTTAATAGAACATGGGACGTCGAAGTTAAAAACAATTAAACGGTGGATTACAACTAATTATAGATAGATAATGGATTGTGCAACCCCAGATATTCCATCATGAACAGAACGATCCTAAAGTGCTTGTCTTTGTAAGAGGAATCAATCAATTCTCTATATCTCTCTCTCTCTCTGAGGGAGGACCGGAGGAGGGAGAGACGTCCATTTCCATGTCCTTGTAAAATTACATGGTGTAGCGGACAAACATCACCAAAATATTCTCCAATTTATACACTTCGAACCAAGCACGGTACTGCATTTCTACAAGTGTTGAAACTCACATTTCAGCTGGCCCATTTCTTGCATTATAATCTCTCTGGTTCATGTGGTCCTGGTCACAGAATGTCATGCAGAAGAGGACTTGCTGTTATGTCAGGACAAGGCCATTCACAAGCTCGAATAAGATATGTAAACCATGACGAGTCCTTTGCATGATCAGTGGCCTGTGTATTTGTAACCTTCCAGTAATGGTGTACTGGTGCCAGAGGTTCCACTAAGTAGAATGATATGGTTGATTGAGCTGGTGTCCCACAGCCTTAAACGTGAGTGCTGTGGTCCTCCTAGTTTCAGTTTCTTTTCGAGCAATGGTCCAACTTTCATCAGAAAAAGCTTTCTTTATTGCTCTCTGTCTTGTGATCTTCTTTGGATGCTTCCTTTTCCATTGTTGTTCCAACTTGTTTTTTGCAGCACAGAGTTTGTTTATGGCTTCTTTATAGATGGTGTGGACTTTCTTTACCCCTTCACTAGGTAGGCAGAATCTATTCCTTGAAGCATCTAGTTCTTGCATGGAAAGCACCATCTTGCCATAGTGAAGGGAACCGCTTTTCTCATGCATGAGGACCACCCATCTTGGCGTCTACTCTCTCGTTTTTCCACTTCAACCCTGAAAATTTTCTTTTATGGGCTATAAAAAAATGAATCATAGTTTTCTTTTGCTTTAAGCGTGTTAAAAATAGTAAAAAAACTCTGGGGAAGAAGGCTTCTAGTTTCTTGGGTCCTTTTAAAGGATCAAGATAGGAACTTCGGGGAGTGGAACATAACAGGGTTTTGTCTTTTGAGAGGCTCGAGCTCATAGCCATGTCCATACAAGTAAAGCACCGGTTGAAGTTCTCCAAAAACCTTCAAATTTTCAAATACTACACTATTATGATTTTTATCTTGGAGAAATCTTTATCTTGTTTTTATTTTTTTTAACAAGGGCAAGAAGCTAAATTCTAGGGTTATTAAACTTGAATTACTTATTATGTTAATTCGAATTGATATTTTTTTAAAAAAAACATTAGAACAGTTAATGAGTTTTTGATTAAATTTTAATCAGCTTCAACCAAGTTGCATATTAATTTAATTTTTTTAATTTGATCATTCCAAGTTAATTTTTTCTTTTATTGTTTTTTAAAAGAATTTGGATCAATCCCGAGTTTGAATCAACTGGGTGCGCTAGGTTGACTCCATCAAGCTCTTCTGAACTTAAGAACCAGGGTTGAACCTACGTTATATTTTTACAAGTCTTGTGACAGATAAATGTAAAATTCCATGAAATTCATGTAGATTTTGCTACAGAGTCACTGACTATTCTCCAATTTCACATAGCAAAAAACACTTCCAATTAGTTGCTATCTCAACAAGATCTAAATGCTAAACATAAGATTTGCTAAAAAAAGAAATCAAAATTACTACAAACCATTGAACAAAAGCAACGCAAAAACCCAAGAAATCAAGATCTGTCGGAAGAAGGGTCTAAGTCTGAAGAACAAGAAGATGAGCACCGAGACAAAGTTGTCAGCATCTGACATAGCACGATGAAAAAGATCATAAAGTACTCCCAACTCCCAAGAGGAATCATGATTCATGGTTTTTGAATTTCTAGTGATCGCATGAGGGTATGTCCATGAAAAGAACGTAAACCGTAGAGCTCCCATTGGTTGTATCTCGATTTTGTATCTCAATCCTATTAGATTGAGGGTCTACTAGGGACTACTCTAGGGTTGCGTACACATGATTATGCTTTTTTTGAATTTGAACTTGCTTTGCCATTGGAGGCTGGTCCACGTTGACTACTGCTAGACAGCAGGTTGTGCCACGAACCTCAACAGTTCTGTACCTGACAAGCCATAAATTACCACGTGGCATGGTTGGTGCTAACCATTACTCTTAGGTAGCGTTATTAACGGTATCCAAACACTGTTTGACAAAAAAATTATTATTTTTTGTTTTAAATTATATTTTTAAATATATTAAAATTAAAAAATATTATATTAATTTATTTCAAAATAAAAAATATTTTAAAAAATAACGTTAATACCCATTCATTTCTTGGATCAAAATCAAATTCTCTAGATTTCCATGATTAAATTTAATAATTTATAGTTTTTTGGAATTAATTCTGATTAGGTTAAACTTAATATTAATTTGTCAAAGCTTGCTTGAGAATGCCATTAATTAAATGTGAAAAAAAGTTAAGACCAAGAATATATAATTT
>Ga0325404_1001980_pt1 | contig 21797 bp, 15 predicted proteins | sample PopdelMetagenome_18_FD_205664 | JGI IMG/M metagenome (GOLD analysis project Ga0325404, IMG submission 205664) | Populus deltoides microbial communities from Bellville, Georgia, United States - Xylem-Control-R1 | ecosystem: Host-associated > Plants > Phyllosphere > Stem > Wood/Secondary xylem...
GGACTACCGGTTAAAAAAGACTAAGGATGAAATTATGAGGAAAAAAATAAAGTCAAAATAAAAATTAAAGAGAAAAAATAAGAAGAAGAACTTGCTTTATTATTCATATGAACAGTGAAACAGGTGTGTATAACCCCAAGTTTTTTAGTTTAAGAGTATAATATTATATTTAAAGAGGTTTGAATTTTGTTATTACCATTTAATTATTTCAAAACAAGTTATAGTCATAGTTTTAAAATCCGACTTGAAAGTTAATCTAGGAAAAGGCCCGAGTCATAGGTCGAGAGGGTTACACCGAGTTATGGGTTGACATGGTCAATTCATGTAGGACTTTTTAAAAAATAAAGAATCAAATGTTGTTTTGAACAAAAGAAATTATATATATAAAAAAAAAGAGTTGACATGTTGATGATTGAGCTTTGACCGGGTTTGGCTTAGGTCGTTCGGGTCACTTAGGCCTTACTTGCCTTTGAACAATGCATATTGCCCACTCCAGTCACCGTTGGTGATCTTCTTTGGTATTGTTGGATTTATCTTGCCGAGAAATTTTTTATGGTACTAGTGGTGTAATGGTGGGAGTTTCGGTGTATCTCTAATATCTTTTTCTTTTTCTTTTTCTTTTTTCCTTTTCTTATCTCTTCTATCTTTTCATTGTAATTACTCATTTGTCTTTACATGGAGAGTATGACTTACTCCAATCACCATTGGTTACCTACTTTAATATTATTGTATTTCTCTCGTCAAGATCTTTACGACGGTACCAATGATATCATAATGGAAGCTTCAGCGTGCTTTTAAAGTCTATTTCTTTCTTTAAATTTTCTCTACCTTCTCTCTTCTCATTTAATTGCTCATTTGTCTTTGGACAGAGAATATGGCCCACTTCGATCACCGTTAGTGACCTTCTTTTATGTTATTGAATTCTTATCGCTAGGGTTTTTCTAATGTTATTGGTGATGTCATAATCAGAGCTTTCATTATAATTTGTGCCAATTCATTTAATGATTTCATGTAAATGTTGCTTTTTTCACTTGTGACAACATTAAATGTTCTGTTTCTCAATCAAGACAAGTATCACACTATGTTATGTCACTAAAAAAAATTATACATATGTTATTTGGGCGATAACTTTTGTAATGGTGTTAATAATCAAAAATACCCTTCAAAAACTACTTTGAACAATTGCATGGAGATTGGTGTTCAAAGCTAATAATGAGCTCTTCTTTTCTCAAATACCTTATATGTTTCGGAGTAAAGAGTTCCATTATTGATTTCATTTGATCCATTATTAAGGATGCATGAACATCCCTAAACCATACTTATTAATTGTTATTCATGATAATGTGGACTTCTTGATTTGCAATGTTGAGTTGATGGGCCAATGGTGAAGCAATCAAGATTATATATCTACTCTCTACTTACATTGAAAATACACCCTGCTAATGTATTACCTAATCTCACCTATTTCTAAATGTCAACAAAAGAATTTGTTACAGCAGTCATCAATTCAACTATAAAATAATCATATTGCTTAAGATAGTAATACACACACACACACACACACATACTCCAATCCTTTTTGTTTTAATTTTATCTCTCCTTAATAATTTTTGATAAATTAGCCATGAATTTGGGCATAAAAGGATGCGATTGAAGAGAAATAAAGTTTAAGGACTAAATTGTAAAAAAAACATCTTATGCTCGTAAGCAAACCCGTTCATTTAATACACTCGACATGAGATTGTTCTTTCTTAAAACTTAGTTCTTTGCTAGCCATGAATTTGACTAAGAGTGGATTTCTTTTATATGGCTTTTGTACAACCCATTATGTACAAACAAATTTTTAAGAGCAAACAGTTGGATCACCTTATTTCCTTTAAGTACAAAAACTCGTAAATGTCCAAACAGATGATGAGCACTAAAGTGGTCCAATGTAACAACTGTCGTGTAATTTGAAAGTGACCATTGAAAATGGTCAACCATAATATAATAGAGATAATAATCGCCTAATGTATGCAATGGTACTTTTGTACTCTAATTTGGCAATTATTTCTACTTTTTCTTAAACAAGATAAATTGTGCAATTAACTTAGTAAATAAAAAAAATTGTTGAATTGACATAGCTTCAAAACTTTTTGGTGAAATAGCACAGTTTGATCACGTGGCACTTTAAAAGCACAATTTTTATTAAATATAATTATTCAGAAGGGTGACAAGCGCTTAGGAACAATGACATTCGCACTTTTAAAGCGCGACATGCTCAAACAGTGTTAATTTTTTGCTTAACCGGTACACCTGTTTTGAAAATAACAAAAAAAATATCAAAATTGTCAAAACTAGAGGGGTCTCAACTATATTTTTTATATCTAAAGATCTGACGATCCACGTAGCAATGTTATGCTACTATAGGGAAAACAACCTTCAGAACATCCTGTAAAAATCTAAGCGTGATCCAACAATCAGATGAAAAGTTATGACCCTTTTAAATTATTATTCCAATATGGCGCGACCAAATCTCCTCTTGAGACTAGACCTATCCCCCTAGTCCATAAATACATATGATAGGCCATCAACGTAATCTGTTTGAGCAAATCTTCATTTAGTTATGGTAGATTCACACATGACTGCTCAAAATCACCTACTACTGTATGAACAATAATTTTCTAAGATTTTGATTGGAGTTTATTTTTTAGTCAACAAGTTGGACAAAGATATATATTTTGACTCATAAAACATATTTGGAAGAAAACATTCATAAAATTATAGTTTTTGTTGAAACGATTAACCGATTAATACAACTAGATCCAACCGGTCGACTGGTTTAGAAAGAAGAATAGAGTTTGACCATGTTGCGCTTAGAAATAGTGACATTTAGTAAAAGTCACACTTTTTAAGCTTAACAGGTCAAGTTGTGCTATTACTTCAAATCTTTTTGAACCTACGTCAGTTCGCCAAATTTGATAATATACTAAGATTATTTTACAAAAATAAATCCTCTTTAACAAAACACACGAGAAAACCAACAATTCCTTGTCTCACTCACTGAAAAAACTTTGTCTGTAAAAACAATTGAAATGACCACCTCCTTCTGGCATAGATAAAATTGAAATTTTACTACCATATATAAAATTGAAATCTTAACTTATTCTCTAACCTTAGTGATAAACCAAAGATTCTGTCATTTCTTTCTAATAATTGTGCTTTGTTATATCATAATCATTATCATTATCATCAATTTTTCATACTAAATATAATTTAGGATCAATTTAAACATTAACCAAAACTAAAATAATAAAAGAAATAATGTCATAGTATAGTAATAATAGTTATTGATGTTAGCCTAAATAATATTAACAATAATAATAAATCATGGAAGTTAAGCATTGTTAACTACTCCATAATTGGGATACAATAAGAGATATTATAATTGTACTTGTTTCTATGGAGTTCCACAATGGATAAGGGTATGAAGGGATTTTTATCTCTACAATAACAGAGTTAGGACAAATAAATATCCAACTTATATAGATATAGAAGTAAACAAGGTGTTCTATGACCCCGACTCGTGTGTGTGTGTAATTCGTCATGCTTGATTTTTTAATATATATATATATATATATATATATATATATATATATATATATATATCTTAAATGATTTGTATAGTTTTTTCTTTAAATTTTAATTAAGTTCATTTTTTTTATGAACCATACACTTTACTAAATTGATCATGAAAGAAAAACTATGTGAATATAGACATTGGTATAAAAAATCAACAATTGCCTTTTGTTAAAATAAGGTGGATATGGAGAGTAAAACATCTTTGTGGAGGTGGAGAAAGGTGGATGGTGTATCCTTCTCTCTAGAAACCTCTATTGACATCCTTAGACAAGAACATTAACCATTACTGTTTTAACCACTAAATCAAAAGGAAGATGGAGAAACAAACTGGTGAGGAGTTGTTGATTGATAGAATGATATATTAATGAATAAATGAAGAATGCAAGATAAAATTTCACCTTAATCTCAACTAGGTTTAGACAATAACATAAAGATCATTTGCTTAATGTCGAGATTGAGTATGATTCTAATATGTATTTCATATTATAGTGTAGTGTACTTTTCAAAAGTGTTTTTCACTTAAAAATATATCAAAATATTTTTTAAATGTTTTTGACAATAGCACATCAAAATCATCATAAAACACTAAAAAAATATCAATTTGATATTACTTTATGATTTTGATATGTTAGTATAAAAAAAATCTAAAAAAATCATTTTGAAATATTTTCAAATGAAATATATTTTTAAAACACAAAATTTACCATTCTTTGACAATGTTTTCAAGGATGATTTGAGCTCTTATGATGTACAATGTATAAATTAGGATCTCTTCATCTTTTATGGATAGCTTGATGTTATATCTTCCTCTTAGTATAATGGTGTATTTCGTAGTGCGGTATAAAGTATTTTTTAATAAAAAATACATTAAAATAATAATTTTTTAAATTTTTTATTTTTAATATCAACACATTAAAATCATAAAAACATATTAAAAAAATTATTTTAATATATTTTTAGATAAAAAATACTTTAATATATTTTTAGATAAAAAAATACTTTAAAAAACATATCAAACCATTAAAAACAAGCATTTTAATGACGAGATAAAGGGTTTAATGGCTTTAGTTTGTTAAAATGATAGTCAAAGAAGATTGCTGCTTAGGTTTAGGGTACAGGGGTTCAAAGGGAGATGAGAGAACAATGAAAGAGAGAAAAATAAAGATAGAGAAAGAAAGAAAGAGAATATTTATACCAAGTGGTTGGGTTGAATGAGTTTAAAAAATCTTGACCCACTAGCATATTTATGACATTCATTTCTTTCTTCTTCTTTTTTTATCTTACTATCATCTATAATATTCACATTATCTAAATTTAACAGGTCGGGCCGAGTCAAATAATGCAAATATTACAAATGAATTAGTTTTTTTAAACACCCTCAACAAAACTAAGTTTTCTCCCAATTGATCTTAAAGGTATACCTCTTATATTATCATGGTCTATTCATAAAAAGTTAACAAAACCTTTTGGATGCTAGATTTAAAGTTCAAACTAAAAAAGAAAAGAAAAAAATATATATATATTTTTAACAATATGCTGACTTTATGAGATTCATATACTCAATTCTAAAAGTCTTTTAGGGGATGATAATGGAGATCAAAAGGAGATGGATCTTTGTCTTCTAACCTATATACTAGTTTTCACTTCAATTGAAGATAGGTAATTTTTAAGTAAAAAATCTATTCAATATCATTGTAGTCATTATGTAAATCAAACATACCTTACTCAAGCATTATGATTGAAATGTCACTCCAATGCTATGATTATAATTATTAAAAAATAATAATATAAATTATATATTAAAGCTTCACTTAATAATTTAAACTTTTATATTTAGATAATTATATGACATAATACTAGAGTTCTAAGGCCAAACAATTATAAATTTGAATCTCACCACTTTTATTCTCTTAAACTATAATATATTAGAGAATGAGAGTGGTGATATTTGAATTTATATAAGTTCATGATTAAAACTAATAGCATAAAATATGAACTCTTCTGGTAATTTTTTAGTACAAAATATATACAATATCATTTGTAGTCATCATATAAATCAGACAAATCAAACAAATATTATGAGTAAAATGTCACTCCAATACCATGGTCATGATTATTAAAAAAAATAATACAAATTATATATTTGAGTTTCACTTACCAATCTAAATTTTTAGATTGGGATGATCATTTGATATAATATTAGAGTCTTGTGACTAAACGATCATAAATTCAAATTTCATCACTTTCATTCTCTTAAATTTTAATATATTAATTTTAATATATTAGAAAATGAGAGTAATTAGATTCAACTTTATACAACTTCATAAATAAAATTAATAGCATGAAATAATACAAACTTGTATAAATTTTAAATCTAAAAATATTTCATATAAGAAAATATATTAAAAAATAACTAAATTTACTACAAGGAAAAGGTGAAATCCATAATGCACATTACTATAGCTTTACACTTGTCGTGGGGGCGTGCCAACTCGACGTCGTCTGGCGACGACAGAGGCTCTTATCGTGCCTCTTGTGTGAGATACTATGTTGTGTGTTGGAAAGAGTTTTGGATTTAATCATAAATTATGATTAATGTTTAGGAGTCGCCACCTAGTATTATGGTTACTAGGAACCTCTGGTTTGTGAGAGTCTGAGTAAGGAACTGGTTGTGCAAGGGAAAGACGCATCACCCCAGTGCACCCTACCTAAAGTAAGCTGCATTGTTTTTTTTATTGTTTTTTTTTAAGTCAGGTTTCTATTCGTTGGCCTTTTCTAAAGTTCAAGGTAGATCTCTGTTCGTGAGAAAGTCTCTACCTTATTGGGGTTAAATCATAACCGTTCTAAAGTTTACATTTTAACATCATATTTACTTACACCTTGTATCTTTAATACCCGAGGGTATACTTTATCGTGTAATTTTACACCTACAAATATTAAAGTCTACATTTGGATCCTAAAAAAATGGAAAAATAGGTTTTTGATATTTTGGCCAAACCGTAATGGATTATCATAAACCGGTTATGATATCCATTTTTATTTTCAAAACATGATAAAGATGCAAGTTTTTTTTTTAGTGAAAATATGCTTGAATTTCCTCCAAAAATTGCAACTTGACTTCCCGACCTACTTTCTCCACGTTGCCAGCCTTTATTATTATTTTTTATTTTTATTTTGAAAAAGAAATGAGTTTTAGGGAATAACCCAGAATTGGATTATCACAGTTGCCTCCTCTTTACAAGGCTTATGATGGAAAGTCTCGTAAGAGACTTTAGGTAGTAAGCATTGTAAAGAAGAAAAAGAAGAATGAGAGATGATTGACTCATCATATTGAGAAATGATGAATTCTTTTGAGGGCTAGAAAACGCACTCAGAGTAAAACTGAAAGGTTTTTCCTTTGAAAATTTAGAGATTTTGAGGTGGTCGAATTGTCATGGGTTACCTACCCAGGGAAAAAAGTTTTTTGAGGTGGTCTTATTGTAATGGGTGACCTTCCCATGTGAAAAACACAGATTTTTCAGAGATTTTTCAAAATGGTGAAAAATGCATAGATTTTTTCAAAGTGGTGAAAAATGCAAAGATTTTTCAAAGTGGTCTTGTTGTGATGGGCGACCTACCCAGATGAAATAAAATAAAATAAAATAAAATGTCTTGAAGAAAAGACATGATAGAGCTCGAAGGCGCACTATTCGAGAGATGAGAGCTCAAAGGAGCGTTCAAAAAGAGATAAGACTCGAAGGGGAATGAGGGCTGAAAAGCACACTCGACAGGAGGCAAGGTTAGAAAATGCATTACACAAGAGATAAGGGCTCAAAGGTGCACTCAAAAGGAGGTAGGGTTAGAAAACACACTACCCAAGAGGTTAGGGCTCGAAGGCGCACTCCAAAAGAGGTAAGGTTAGAAAACGCACCACCTAAGGTGGTCGAGGGCTCTAAGGCACACTCGAAAGGAGGTAGGGTTAGAAAACACACTACCCGAGGGGTGAGGGCTCAAACGTGCACTCAAAGTAGGCTGTAAATCACAAAACCTAAGATGGTGTAGGGCTCGAAGGCGCACTCAAAGGGAAAAAGGTAGGGCTATAAAGCGCACTAGCTGAGATGGTTGAGGCCTCAACAGCTCACTCAAAAAGAGGTGACGGTGAGACACCGATCTGTCAATGAAGAGAGTAATGCATCATGATCAATATGCATGTATACTTACCTGAAAAATATAGGTCCCCTTTTCTTCATGGAGTTTTCCTTTTCTCAAAAGTTCGAGTCTCTAATAGTAAGCTTTGATGGTTCTTTCCACTCTTGCTAGTTCGAGTCACACTTTATAGACTTGTTCTTTATGGAGTTTTCATTCTCCTAAAAGTTTGATTCTCTGATAGTGAGCTTTGATAGCTTTCTCACTCTTGCTTACTCGAGTCGCATCTTGTGATCTTAACCCCTAGGAAGGATATGACATCAACACACCTTTTTGTCTACAAACCTTTATCTGAATGATAGTCACCTCTGCACCATATCTCTTGTTTTCTTAGAAAGGGAATTATGGAGCCAACCCTATGTGTTTTGCTGGATTGCCCCTCAGCTTGATCATGCCCGCAAGTATTTGTTTAGGGTTTTCTTTATGGACAAGACTTTGAAAGAAAATTTGTTTATTTACAAGGAATTGTTTTCATAAAGAACTTTTGGAATTTCAAAGCTATTCCGAACAAAAATCATTTTGATGTTTGTTTAAAACAAACTTGTTCTGAAAATTCAAGCGATTCTTATGGATAGGCTTGCATAAGTGTTGTATTTGGTGAAAATGTGAAATGATGTTTTGTTGGTTGAAAAGGGTTCAAGATCCAATATGAGGGTTTCAAAGAACCAGTTTTCAAAGTTTTCATTTTGAATGCATGAATAATGACTTGTTTCGCGTGGGAAAGCATTGCCCATCGATCCAGACTGCATGCCTTTGATCAGAAAGGGCTTGATTGGGCATGTAATGTAAGGTTAGGCTATTGGTTATGAAGAAAAAGGATATATATAGGCTCAAAAGGTGTTTAAATGACTTTAAGACTAAGGATCACTAGTGCTTATTTTCCAAACTCTTCTCTCTTCTTCTTTTCTTTTTCTTTTTCATGAATTTCTAAACCTTGGAATTAATTTGCAAAAATGGTCCATGGTGCCCCAGTGTTGGGATTTTTCTTCTTTTGGTTTTGAGCATCATTATATTAGTAATTTTTGTGGCATACTCAAATCTTTTTGGGACTCTTTCATGCCCCCCTGCTTTGTTTGGGCACTTTTGATCATTGAGGATTTTCTTTCATACCCCCTAATGTTGTTTAGGCACTTTTATCGTTAAGGACCTTTTCATGCTTCCCAGAGTTGTTTGGGCACTTTTAATCATTAAAGATTTTTGCGCTTGGTTCCCAGTGTAGGGTGTGATCCTAGCCAAGGTTATTTTTTCAAGAAAAATGCATTAGGCTCAAAAGGGGATTGCAAGGGATTTTTTTAGATTTTGTGAAACGATGATCAAAGATGGTCTTTCTTCATTTCAAACGCATGTAGTTAGAATCGACAAGCTTTGCTTTCTTACATACGAATATGCAAAATGGTTTCTCATTATTCATGCAGTCAAAACTCAGCTTTAAAGTTATTTCATTGTGTTTGGGTTGTCTTTCAGGTTTTTTTAAGTGTTAAGATATCACTTGAATTTTCAGAAGTTGTTTGTTAGAACAAGCACCAATTTGATTTTAGTTTTGTACTAAAACTTTGAATTCCCAAAAATCTTTATCAAAATATGGGATCATGCATAACTTTTTAGGGGAAACACACTAAAGAAATCTTGGTCAAACTTTAATTTTATTGCTTGATAAAGGTAAATACATCAGGCATAGTACTTCTTTACAACATCTGAGTTTACAGGTCTTGGTAGACCCTTTCCATCCATATTAGTCAGAATTAAAGCCCCTCCAGAAAAAGCCTTTTTCACCACATATGGCCCTTCGTAGTTCGGTGACCACTTACTTTGATCTTCTCTTGATGCTAGTGAGATCTTCCTTAACACCAAATCCCCCTCCTTGAATACCCTTGGTTTGACCTTCTTGTTGTAAGCTTTGGCTATCCTGCTTTGGTATAGCTAGTAATGGCAAATAGTTGCTAGTTTTCTCTCATCGATCAAGTTTAGTTGCTCAATCTTAACCTTGCCATTTCTAATTCGTCCAGTTCTGCATCCTTCAGGATCCGTAGTGATGGAATTTCTACTTCTAAGGGCATAACCGCCTCTATTCCATATACTAAAGAATATGGGGTTGCATTTGTAGAAGTTCTAACTATGGTACAGTACGCATGGAGTGCGTATAGGAGCATCTCATGCCAATCCTTGTAGGCGACCACCATTTTCTGGATAATCTTCTTGAGATTCTTGTTAGTTGTTTCGACTGCCCCATTCATCTTCGGTGTATAAGGGAAAGAATTGAGGTGTTTAATCTTTCATTTGGTACATAGTTCGTCAATCAGCTTCCTATTGAAATTCTGAGCATTATCAGTTACCAATCTTGCGGGCAAACCATAACGACAGATCAAATCCTTTTCAATGAATCTCTTGACTACTTTCTACGTTAGATGGGCATAAGAGTTGGCTTCTACCCATTTGGTGAAGTAGTCGATGGCCACCAAAATTAATCCATGCCCATTGCTCGATTTAGGGTTGATTAGCCCTATAACATCCAAACCCCACATATCAAAAGGCCAAAGCGAGATCATATTGAACAGAGGCGTTGGAGGCGCATTTATCTTGTCACCATATATTTGACACTTATGGCATTTTCTAACATAGTCTATACAATCTCTCTCCATGGTCAACCAGAAATATCCAGACCTTTGTATTTGTTTCGCCATTGTATGTCCATTGGCATGTGTAGCACAAATCCCCTCATGGACTTCTTTTAATGCTTGTTCAATCTCATTTTCATTCAGACACCTAAGCAGAATCCCATCAAATGACCTTTTTATATAAAATTTCTCCATCTAAGTAAAAATTCATGGTCATTCTCCTCAAAGTCTTTTCATCTATCTTGGAAATCCCTTAAGGATATTCTCAATGCTGGAGAAACTTCTTGATGTCATTGTACCATGGTTTCCCATCTGGAGATTCTTCAATTAAGCAACAATGGGCTTGTAAACTTCTAACTTCAATATCTCTTGGCTGGATCTTGCTTTTAGCATCAACTTGTGTCATTGAGGCTAAGGTTGCCAAGACATCAACAAATTGATTCTTATCCCTACTTATATGGGTGAATTTGATTTCTTCAAATTCATTGGCTAACCTCAAGAGATAATTTTGATACAAATTCAATTTCTCATCCTTGGTTTGCCATTCACCTTTGACTTGGCAGATGATTAGTAAGGAATCCCCAAAGACCTCAAGCTTCTTGGCTTTAAGTTCTAAAGCAGCTTCCAGGCCAATGATGCAGGCTTCATATTCGGCCGTATTATTGGTACATTTAAACAGTAACCTTGTTGAAACAGGATATTGCTTATTTTCTGGGAAATTGCTACAGCTTTTGCCCCATTTCCTGATACATTTATTGCACCATCAAAGTAAAGGGTCCACTGATCGCTTTTCCCACCTTTCTTCTCGATTACTATCACATCTTCATCTGGAGGTCACAGTTTAGAGGCTCGTAGTTTTCCATGGCATGATCTGCAAGATGATCGGCAATTATGCTTCATTTTACAGCTTTTCTTGTCATAAAGACAATGTCATATTCTGCCAACAACACTTGCCACCTTGCTATTCTACTTAACATGTAAGGTTTTTCACAGATATACTTGAGCGGGTCTAGTTTTGAAATCAAACAGGTTATGTAGTATAACATATATTGCATGAGTCTTTTCGCACTCCAAACCAAGGCACAACACAAGTTTTCAATTGTTGTGTATCTCGACTCACAATCATTGAGTTTTTTACTCAAGTAGTAAATAGCTTACTCTTTTCTTCCTGACTCATCATGTTGTCCCAGCACACAGCCCATAGCTGTTTCTGTTACTGTCAAGTATAGGATCAAAAGCCTCCCCATCGTTGGAGGTACTAATAGTGGTCGGTTTTGCAAGTACCTCTTTATTTTATCAAAGGCTTCCTAACAATCATTATCCCAAACTCCAGGATTTTTCTTCCTGAGCAAATGAAAAATTGATTCACAAGTCACTGTCAACGGGATATTAACCGAGCTATGTAATTTAGGTGCCCGAGGAAACTTCTTACTTCCTTTTCTGTCTTAGGGGCAGACATCTCCTGAATAGCTTTAGCTTTATCAAAATCAACTTCTATTCCTCGACCACTTACTATGAAGCCCAATAGTTTTCCTGTTTTCACCCCGAATGAGCATTTTGCAGGATTCAACTTTAGCTGGTATTTTCACAGCCTTTCAAATAGTCTCCTTAACACTTGCATATGATCTTCCTCCTCTTTTAATTTTGCAAGTATGTTGTCCACATAAATTTCCACTTCTCGGTGCATCATATTGTGGAACAGGGTAACCATTGCTCTTTGATATGTGGCTCTAGCATTCTTCAATTCGAATGGCATTACTTTATAACAAAACGTCCCCTAAGGTGTGACAAAAGTGGTCTTCTCTTTATCTTCTTCAGCCATTCTAATTTGATTGTAACTGGAGAATCCATCCATAAAAAAATATGTAGCATTTCTTGTGGCATTATCAACGAGAATGTCTATATGGGGTAAAGGAAAATCATCTTTTGGGCTTGCCTTGTTCAAATCTCTATAGTCCACGCACACCCGAATCTTCCCATCCTTTTTTGGGACTACGACCACATTAGCTACCCATTGAGGATATTGGACTACATCTAGAAACCCTGTCCCACTGTTTTTGTATCTCGGACTTTACCTTGAGTAACATGTCCGGGCATATTCGCCTGGTTTTCTGCTTAACTGATTTACTTCTTTCTATTAAAGGAATCATATGTACTACTATGTCAGCATCTAGACCGGGCATATCTGTATAAGTCCAAGCAAAAACATCTGCATACTTATGTAATAGAGAAACTAGTCTATTTCTTTCTTCAGTTGTAACAAAAATGTCAATCTTTAATTCTTCCTTTTCTTGCTTGTTTCCCAAGTTATTAATGACTTCTAGTTTCTCACTAGCAGGTTCCCAGGCTTTTTCAGAATTTTCTACCAGCTTAGTAAACTCTCTTATATCTTCTTCTCCCCATTCTTCATCATCCATTGCAATCATATTATCAAAGTTTGGCCAATTATTCTTAGTGCAATGGTTTATGAATCGATGGAACTTTTAGGATTCCTGAAAGTGCAAGGCATGCTCGTGTAAGTGTGATTCGTGAAAAAATAAAAAAAATATAGGCACATATTGGACACGAGAAAATGCATGATCTTATTAAAACAAAAATGCTCGGTTAAAATAGAAAATCTTGCGGTATCATGAGCTAAAATACCAACAAGATTAGCACGAGTCAAAACAAGACAAAACAAGTCCGAACATGATCAAACAACAACAATTACTTTTTAAACACAATAGGAGCAAGCTCCATCTTCCAGTTCTGGTACACCTCTCCTTCAGTCAATCTTCACACGAAAAATCTGGCAGAAGGTTCATCAATGGGGTGAATGAAAAGCTGTGGCAGAACTTCATCCTTCACTTCCAAATCCGCTTCCTTTATCCGTTTTTCTTCTTGGCTCTCCAGGGTATTGATGCAGAGATCCATTATGCCAGATTTAATCACTTCTGTAGCCCTTGGGAAAGATACTTGGAGCGGTGGGATGACAAGTTCCTCTTCTTCTGGCTCTCTTCCTTCAATCCTCGCCATTCGTGCCTCTTTTTTAATCTGAGTGACCCACTTGTAATTGTCTTTCTTGGGCTTATATCCAAGCCCAAATCTTTGATTTGCACACTTTAGCTTGATCAACCTAGGCATTTCAGTCTCAGGATTACATTAAAAAGGAGCCCCATTCTTTAGAAAGCATTTGGCAGCCATCTTTGTCGTTTCTGGAATTCTAGGCTTTCTCAGCACTGCACCTTCAGGAACCCATTCTGCGTTCACAATTTCAAAAGCATGAATAATCCCATCTCTACAAGCTTCTGCTTCAATGAAGGGTATGGCTACATTTTTTATCATAAAAAATGTCTCTTCAGCTTTGACAGTTATCAGCATTCCATTCATGATATACTTTAAACACTGGTGCAATGAAGAAGCCATTGCTCCAGCTGCATGAATCCACGGCCTTCCTAATAATATATTGTAAGATGGGTGAATGTTCATTACCTATAATGTTATCAAGAACATCTGCGACCCCACATATAGCTCCACTTCTAGGGTCCCAATTATCTGTCTTGGCGAACCATCATATGCTCTAGCCATCAAGCTGCTAGGTTTCATTTGTGACTCATCGACAGGCATTTCTTTCAACATATACATTGGTTGGACATTCAATGCGGAACCATTATCGATGAGTACCTTTTCGATCAGAATGTCCCTACAATGCACTGTAATGTATAGTGGCTTGTTGTGCCTAGTACCATCGGGACTCAATTCATCTTCAGTGAAGTATACATAATTCGAGGCCTGGATTCTTCCCACAAAATGTTCCATGGCTTTTTAATTGATGTCTTGAGGGACATATGCTTCATTCAATACCTTTTGTAGAGCCTTTCTATGTGGCTCAGAGCTTAGAATCAGAGACAATAGCGATATTCTTGCTGGAGTTTTCTTGAGCTGTTCAACAACACTATATTTCATCAGCTTTAAGAATTCATTGGTTTTCTCTTTCATGACAGGTTTGTTTATTTCCTCAGTCACGTCAAACCCCTCTTTACCCTTAGCTTTTCTTTGTTTTTTCGGCTCTTCTGGAGTGAAACATCTGTCACTATGGGTCAATCCCCTAATTTCTTCTTGATAAATAGGCAGTTGCCGAGTGTTTTTGAAAGAATACTCATAGTCATGAGGTAAAGCACTATAATTCCCTTTATGTTCCACTACTGGTTTGGATAGGACCAATTTGGGTGGCCTTCCTGTAGTGAATTCTACTCGACACACCTCTTTATTTGGTGCCTTCATCATGAACACCTCTTCACTTGTTGCTTTCTCAATTTGTAACAACCCACGACTCATCATTTGCTTCACTTTTTTGTGAAAGCCCTCGCAATGGCTGATCACATGGTCTTCTATATTATGATGTTCACAGCACTTCTCGCTACCCTCTTTGTACCTTGCATCTACCATCATTTGGTAGATCCTATCCATTGACACCTTTAAGATTTTTGAGTGTTTTATTTCTAACATGTTTACAAACCCACTACCTGAAGCATGATTGGGTAGAGGGTTCGTATTCATATTAGGGGCATCTTCAAATGTTATCCATCCTGCTTTGATCAGTTGCAGAAGCTTTCTCTTGAAGGCGTTGCAGGTATGAATGTTATATCCAGCTATACCGGCATGGTATTCACAAGTGAGATCTGACTTATACCAACTGGGGTAAGATGGTTGTAGGGGTGTCAAAGGCACAGGGGCTACTTGTCTAATACTTAGTAGCTTTTGGTACATTTCATTTAGGGGTAACGACAATGGAGGTAATTGTTCTTGGGTTCTTTGGTAGTTCTTTTTGGGGAAACTCTCAGCTTGGTTTTTTACTTGGTGGTTTTGGGGTTCAAGTTTTCTAGCTAGGATTGAGAAGTTAAAATTGGTGTTGGCAATTTGGGATGAAGAGGATTGAGTGTTATATCTTTGGAATTGACTTTTTTTGCTTTTATAACTACTTTCAATATGATCAATCTCTCTCTTTTTTACTCCAAAACCTTTTTTCTCCATGGGTGTAGAGATTCTCCCACTCTTTACTCCTTACTCTATTCGTTCTGCTACTGCCACAACATCGGTGAATTGTTGAGCCGAACTACCCATCACGTGTTCATAGTATGGCGCTTTTAGCGTGTTAGCAAACAAAGCAACCATTTCCTTTTCTAGGAGAGGGGGATGTACTTGTGCTGCCATATCTCTCCATCTCTAGGTATACTCCCTTATGCTTTCTTTATCTCCTTTCTCCAGATTAGTCAGACTGGTTCTATCAAGAGCAATATCCATGTTGTATTTGTATCGCTTAATGAAAGCATCTACGAGGTCCTTCTATTTATGGATCCTGGTATTATCTAACCTCATATACTAGCTCAACGCTGCTCCACTCAAACTATCTTGGAAGAAATGCATTAGTATTTTCTCATCGTGCACTACTTCGACCATTTTATTGCTATAGGATTTGAGGTGGGTAACAGGGCATTGAGTTCCGGTATATTTGATAAATTCAAGAACTTGAAATTTCTTTGGTACCACCACATTAGCGACTAGACACATTTTTACGGCTCGCACAGGGTCATATAAGTCTACTCCTTCAATGGCCCTACTCCTAGCCTCTAGTGCTGCCATCTTGTCCTGATCAATGTCATCAGATGGCTTGGTTTTATGGGATTCATTAACGAATGCATTTGCGATTGCAGGTGTTGGTACTGGTGTTGTTAACTGCACAAATGTTGGATTGTGTTGAGGCTCATGTGCATGTTCTCCTATTATTTCTTCAGGTTGGTTTGCTGGGAGAGTGGCAGGTCTAGTTGTAGGGCCTTCACCAGAGGTATTTCTTAGTGCATGCTCGAGTAAGCTGGTGAGGCAAGCCACACTATCCTTTAGAGAATCCACCTCTTCTTGGAAATGAGCTTCACGATAAGCACGCTCTTCATCTTCCATGTTCCTTACTCGAAGTCGGGTGTTGTAGACTCGTTGGGGACCTATATTTTAACCTGGCATATGCATGTGTGTTATAATGAATGAATGTATGAATATGTATGCAAATGAGAAATACAAGTATATGGATTAAAGAGCTAATTCGTGACTTCCTTTGTCAAATACAAGTAGCATCCGAAGTCTGATATACACAAAGAGGTTTTACCCAATTCCTTTTATTGATTAAATTCCATACACATTGCAAAAGTTCAAAAGTAGGTATAATATAGATGGTTCATACAAAGTGTCTTTATTCAAATGATATTCCTCTATTGGCTACATTCCTGATGAAAGAGGAAACTTCATTCAGATACTCATCATATCTATGACGGTTGTTGGCAATCCTAGAAGCCTTCACTCGTAGCTCATTTGCCTTTCGAGCCACCATGTCAATTAGCCTGTCAGTTTGTTCGATCTTGTAATGGAATAGGGTGTTATCTTGAACAGTGTTCCATTACTGGCGATTAATGATTCATTGTTTATCTCTAAAATTTGAACCATCTTTTCCATCTGCTGAATCTGCTTTCTGGCCCTTTGTAATTCTTCCTTCTCTATATCAAGCTCAGCTACCTTAGTGTTTAGTTGTACGTCAAGGCTGTTGATATAGTCTTGCCATTCCTCAAATTGTTCTTGCATCTTCTTTGCTTCTTCCTCTCGGGACTCAAGCTCAGCTTGTATAGCAGAAACTCAGTTTCTCATACCATTTATTCTGTCCAGGTATTCTTTCATATCTGACTCAGCTATCCTCCTTGCTTTTCTCTCATCATCAGCTTAGACCTAATATCGAGTTCTTAAACTTCTTTCTTCTTCAATGGTGAGATCAGCTAATCTGTTCTTCTCTTTTTCAGCTTCCCATTTTAATTTATACTGGTCCATTTCTTTTTTTAGAGAAGCTATTGTCTCTTTGTCAGCAAACTTTCTGTTTTTTAAGGCCCTTTTTAAAGTCACAAATTCTTGCTCCATCATTACATGCTTGTTCACCAACTCATCATACTTGACCTTCCCTTCTTCCAGTTGCTTATTTGCTTCGTGCTGGTTCTTTCTTAACTTAACAATTTGCTCATCTTTTTCTTTCAATTGCTGATCTAGAAAGGCCTTCATCTCATCTTCTTTCAAGAGTTGGTTTTCTAGGAATTTCTGATGATTTTTGCTCTTGCCAAGCTCAATCCTCAGCTTATCCAGTTCTTCTTGGAGATCTTCCTCGTTGTTGACCCTTTTTCTTTTGAGCTCCAATGTCATGAATGACTTATCTTGGGTTCCCCCTAACTCTTGAAGTATTTTCAATGAATTGCCACTCCTTCATATTGAATAATTGGGGCTAACTGAGAACTTTTTTTCAAGCTCCTCTTTGTGGACCAAAATAGGCTCCTTCTAGTCATTTCTGATGGCGTCTAACTTATCCAAAGAACTAGCTTCTTTAAACGGACCGGTATGTTCGGCTAACCCCCAAGTTCTTGGTATGTATTGTACCCCTTCAAATTGTCTAGCCACCAATGAGGGTGAGTAGTTGATATAACCAGTCAAGCCAATTAATGGGACCCATGCTTTGTCGCCACAATTCATGAGGTAAGATGAACCACTTACCCAAGGAGCTTTCCATCTGAAATTACTTTGGGGAAGTTCTCGGAATTTCTCTACCCATGCCTTTTCATCCAGATCATTCCATCTTCAGTCAGCACCAACTCAAGAGGCCTTATATTAAACCACCAGAAATTATTGAAGATTTCTTTTGACGTTTCCAAATGGATAACTATCCACATGAATAAGAGAGGAATACAACACTGCATCCCTTTCCCATGCAATCTGCAATGATTTAGAGATAGGAAGGTTTCAGCTAAGATAGCTTAAGTAGGGTTATTCTTTGTCTCTTCAAATTCAAGGAATGCGTTAGCAACTTCAATGCTAATAATTCCAGCGGCTTCTGAAGGAAACAAAACCAACCCAAAGATGGCAAAAGCAATTATCTAATATCTTTCTTCACCCAACTTCCCTTTTTCCTTATCTGTCTTCAATTTATTCGCGATCATTTTCCACTTGAACCCTCCATTGGATGTCCTGTACAGATCAAGTTGGTCCAAATATAGAAGTTTTGCAACTACCGCAGCTTTACTCTCAATTCTTTGCCTGAAGTACACTTTGTAAGGGTCATTCAGAAAACTCAAGATCTGAGCATACTCTTCAAGAGTAGGGGTCATATCAATATCCCCGAAGGTGAAACATCTATAGCTTGGATCCCAAAAATACATTACGGCTTTGACTGCTGAAATCTGAACAGGCATTCTTATTAGATGAGTGATTCTTCCATACTTCTTCTCAAACAGATTCTCATCAATATATCCCAGAATAGGGGCCAGCTTCTTTAAGCTGTCTATGGAACAATGCACTTTGGTTATGTGTGGTAATTCTTCAACCTTGGTTCTTGAACACCCCTTCGACTAATTGGATCATCTCATATCTTTCCCCATATTCTGAAAAGGTAAGGGAAGTCATGGTCTTAGCTCAAAAATCCTGTAAAGTTTAGACAAATTCTAGGTTATTATATGAGGGATATGTTTTCTAACTGGTCTTAAAAGGTCTATAAACTGCCCAGTGACTACCTTTCGTGAAGGCAGTATGGGGGTTTACAAGGGATGGTTGGGGCACTATGTGACCGCCATCACCGAGTAAACACTCAGCTCATAGTTGGATGTTTCACGAATCTGAACCCCGACTAAAAGTCATGAGGCAGACCACTACTCCCCACCTATCCTAGAATTAGGTCTTCTTGCAGAATTAAAAATGCATGAATGCATTAATCTTGATGTATTTATGTATGAACATGAAATAAAAATGTTGAAACAGTAAAGTTAAACAGACAAAAACAGATAATCAAACAAACAAAGCTCAGTCCGACCAAACAAGGTGGTCCCCAGCGGAGTCGCCATCCTGTCGCAGGGGAGTGCCGACACGACGTCGTCTGGCGACGACAGAGGCTCTTATCGTGCCTCTTGTGTGAGATACTGTGTTGTGTGTTGGAAAGGGTTTTGGATTTAATCATAAAATTATGATTAATGTTTAGGAGTCGCCACCTAGTATTATGGTTACTAGGAACCTATGGTCTGCGAAAGTTTGAGTAAGGGACTGGTTGTACAAGGAAAAGACGCATCACCCCAGTGCACCCTACCTAAGGTAAGCTGCATTGTTTTTTTTATTGTTTTTTTAAGTCAGGTTTCTATTCGTTGGTCTTTTCTAAGGTTCAAGGTAGATCTCTCTTTGTGAGAAAATCTTTACCTTATTGGGTTTAAATCATAACCGTTCTAAAGTCTACATTTTAGCATCATATTTATTTACACCTTGTATCTTTAATACCTGAGGGTATACTTTATCGTGTAATTTTACACTTATAAATATTAAAGTCTACATTTGGATCCTTAAAAAAACGAAAAAATAGGTTTTTGATATTTTGGTCAAACCCTAATGGATGATCATAAACCGGTTATGATATCCATTTTTATTTTCAAAACATGATAAAGATGCAAGTTTTTTTTTAGTGAAAATATGCTTGGAAAAGTTTTTAGGATTTGGCCGGAGGCATGAAAACATTTTTTTAAAAAAAATATTTTGGAGAAAATCGGGTATTTTAAAACCGGATTTGTATTTTACAATGTAAATATACAATCCGATATTATGCAAAATTGGTAGAAAAATATTTGAGAAAATCACAAATTTTTCAAAAGGATTTTTGAAATTTTTTTCATTTTTTATTTAAAAAATATTATAATATATTATTATAAATAAAAAATCTACATGGGCTAGCTGGGTGGTACAGCCACCACGTGAGGTTGTTGAGTGTCTGGTTGTGATGTAGAACGTAGTGGGAAGGATGGTGGTGAGAGTGGTGGCAGCCGAAGGTGCAGTTGAGAAGGAGAAAGCAGAAAAAGATGAAAACAGGGGAGAAAGGCTGATTTTTTGTCAACTTTACATTCGATTTTCTTCTCCCCCCGAACATGAAATCTGCTCCTATTTATAGGGGTGGAAGAGGGTAATCTTGTCTTCGCCAGGGAAAAAATTTCAGCCCTTGATTTGACTCGAAGAATCTAAGCCGTCGGTTCAAAGCGTGCACCTTGAACTGCCAAATTTGACAGTCCAAGGTTGCTCGAGTTGGCTATTTTAGGCCAGTCATCGGAGCAGTTTTGACGTTTATAGGCCTGACCGGACAATGCTCGGGGATAGAGAGGTTTCAGGTGGCCATTTTGGTGAATGAGTTGTCAATTTTTGGGGTCAAACGAGGCATTAAATGCATTTACAAAACTGCTACCCTGACAGCTTCACGGGGAAGATGATGAACAGTGACCAGGCGACGCGTCGCCTGGTCTCTGTTTTTTTTTTTAGTAAAAAAACAACGTTGTTTTGGTTTAAAATTAGGGATTTTTGCTAATTTTCAATTTAGTCCTCTAGCTTTCAATTGCTTTCAATAGAATCCCTAATTGACCCTAAACTTTTGATTTAATGCAATTTGGTCCCGGCGTAACTTCAACTTCAGCCCCGGATTTACGCGCCTTTTGCAATATGGTCCTTGGTCTCGGATTTATGCAATTTCATCCCTAATTGACCATTAAACTTTCAATTTCTTTAATTTAACCCCTAGTTGACCCCAAAACTTCAATGTTTTTGCAATTTGGCCCCTAATTTCAATCAATTAACTTGGTAAAAATTAAATTTGATCTTTTAAAATTTCAATCTTCTCAATTAAGCCCAAATTAAGATCCCAAACTTAATTTTTCATCAATTAAGCCCCAAATAAAATTAATTTGACCCATTTAAAGTATAATTAAGTCCTTGCATTTAATTAAATCCTTCAATTGGACCCAAGTTTATTCTTAAAAATAATTAAAATTTAATTTGGCCCATGATTAAATCAAATTGGCCTATTAAAAATTTAATTATGTCATTGGACTTAATTTTTATGCAAATTCGTCCAATAATCATTTAATTTAACCTTAAATTTGTATTTTTTTCTCTATTTTTGGGCATAATGGGGTATAATTAGATCTTGAATTTCCTCCAAAAATTGCAACTTGACTTCTCGGCTTACTTTCTCTACGTTGCCAGCCTTTATTATTATTTTTTATTTTTATTTTGAAAAAAAATAAATTTTGGAGAATAACCCAGAATTGAGTTATGACAACACTCATATGCACTGTGAATTGTAATAATGAAAGTTGATTTTGCTCCCCGTGCCATAAAAAATTAGCCTGTTGATAATGGTAGCAGGGTTTTTTTTATTATTTTTGAACAATAAAAGTACAAAAATACCCTTGGTATAAAAAAAAGCAAGGTGTTTAGGGGTGTTTTTGCTTTTTTTACCTTTAAATGAGCAATGCAGTTACTAAAATGCCTTTGAGGTCAAAGAAATCTTAGCTT
>Ga0325404_1001981_pt1 | contig 21796 bp, 23 predicted proteins | sample PopdelMetagenome_18_FD_205664 | JGI IMG/M metagenome (GOLD analysis project Ga0325404, IMG submission 205664) | Populus deltoides microbial communities from Bellville, Georgia, United States - Xylem-Control-R1 | ecosystem: Host-associated > Plants > Phyllosphere > Stem > Wood/Secondary xylem...
AAAACACAAGTAAATACTTAACTAAAGACATTAGTAGGCCTACTGACTCGTACGACCTTACAGACATTTTCAAAGGCCACCATTTGAACTCCCAGCCCTTGCTTTCAAATCCTCAAGTCCCTTGCTTTTCTTCAATGATACAGTTGGTCCCCATTAACCTGTATCACAGATTAGTTAATATTTGAAATAACTCAACTTTTATAAAATTCTCAAAAAAATTAAAACCAAAAGCAAAGAAAGTTCAACGTGAAAAAAACATAGCATGTCATGAGTGCTCTTTACTGCTTACACGTACGTTTAGGAGAACTTATCTTTTGTAACCAGCTAGGACGCCAATCAGAATATTCCCCTCCTTTCCTACAACGCTGGCACCGAAAAGGGCAGCAATATCGAGGTACATACTTCCCGGCTTCCTTAAAGAGGTCCTTCATGGTGCTCAGAAATGAGACATATAAAGGGAACTGCATTAGTGCAAATACTGTCACTGGAAAGAAAGCAGCAAACGAAATAAGACCCGTGGTCCATTTCTTTCTGAAATGAATTATTAGAAAAAGGGTGCAAGCAAAAGCAAGCATGGTTGTCATCACTGAGAGGAAGAGTAAAGTGAAGCCCCATATCAGTTTCCGAGGAATATTGTGGTAGAAGTTCTCATATTCAAAAGGAGAGGTGAGGATAGAAAGGAACATCACAACTGAGGTCAAGGAGCTAGCCAAGGCGATAACATCCAAGACAGTGAAAGCTATGAAGAAGCGGTTGTGAAGGAAAATGGGAAAGCCACGATCGTCAGAACCTCCAGGTATAGTGTAAGCGGCAGCAAAGACAACGGTGGCCAAAAGAACGGCTACTGCTGAGCATGACTGAGAGGTCTTCTCGATCCATTCTTGCGCCAACTTGAGTTGACCTTTATGCTCCTCTTGGAAGAGCTCGAGTGCAGTCAATTCCTTCCCACGTTGCCTTCCTTCATTGTCAGGCGGATCCTCCCTCGGTGCCCGCTTCTCGGACAGAGAAGGTGGAACCGCCCTCTGCACCCGCTGCACGGACAGAGAACATATAAACAAATTCATTAGTGTCGGTAAAGTCATTAATTACAGGAAAATGGGTTCCCTATAATGGACACGTATTCTCTTTTATTAAAGCAACAGAATGTACATTAAAGTACACTCTTATTTACTGCAAAGCATAAAGAGCTGCGTTTCACTGATTTTGAAGTAAATTCGAATATGGGCATTGAAAATGAACTTAGATATCAGCTTGTTTTTGTGTATTGGCTGCGAATTAGTTGACTGGTTGCGAACAATTGATTGGTTAAGTTGGTAAAATTATTATTTTTATTCAGATTAGGTTTTATTTTTATTAATTTAATTTTTTATTTATCTAGAATTTTAAGCTTATAAATACACTTATAATCAGAATCATAATTAAATAATATAGAGTTATATTAAAGAAAGCAACACTTAATAAAGTATATCAATATTAATTTTTTCTTGTTCTTGAGTTTGCTATTTAGCATTGTTGTTCATCAGCTTAATTAAAAACATTCTTTAATTTTACCTAACAAATGAATACTACTCATAGCTAGGAATAAATAATGTATTGTTAAAAGTAAACTAAATTTCTAAAGAATTAGTTGGACAAATTGACTAGTTGGGAACTGGTCAACTAGTTGAAATAGGGCAACTGAATTAGATTAAATGAATCGATCGACCGGTTCAAAAAACAATCAACCGGTTGAGTCGGTAAAATACATTTCCTTATTAACTTAGGTTTTCTTTTTGTTAATTTAAATTTTTTATTGTCTAGGATTTTATGCCTATAAAAAAACTTGTAATTAGAACGTGAGAGATGTATATAAAAGAGCCTATAAAGTGTATCTTCGAGAAAATACTTAATGAAAAACATCATTTCTCTTAAATTTATGTTGTTCTTTAGTTTTGGTTTTTAGCGATTAGCTTCTACCACACCTAGAGTTTATTCCATCAAGTGGTATCAGAGTTTGTGTTTGATTATTTGACATAGTCAATCCAAACATCCCACTTCAATATCTTTGTTTAACAAATGATAACTATGAAACTTAGTATATTCAAATGCAAGCTTTGTTAGGTTCCCAAGATATATGGGAAACAATTGAAAAGGGCTTTAAAAAGCCTATGGAAAGAGTAACGTTGACTTCATCCTAAAAGGAGGTCATACAAAAGGCATGAAGAAAGGATCAACAAGAACTCACAATCATCCACCAATGCATGGATGATGCTATTTTTTGAGATAATGGTCAATGCAACCACCAATAAGTTGGCATAGGGAGGTTTGCAACAATCAAACCAAGAAGCTGACAATGTAAGAAAGTTATGTCTATAAAATTTATAAAGTGACTTTAAAAAGTTATATATGCTTAAATTGAAGAATATTTTAGATTACTTTGCTAGACTATTGGTCATATACAAAAAAAAAAGAAGAGAGAATATAAAGTGATATCAAAGAAAGAAACACTTAATAAAGTATTCCTTTCTCTCAATCTTCTTCTTGTTCTTGAGTTTTGCAACTTAGCATTGTTGTCCATAAGCTTCTACCACACCTAATTTACCTCCAACAAGTAGTATATACTCTCCAAGGAGATGGCTTAACACGTGTGGTAGAAAAGATTCTACGCTCGTTGCAAAAGAGATTCCATTATGTGATGATTGCGATAGAGGAGTCATAAAATATGGATTTTCTTACAATTCAAGATCCCATGGGTAAACTACAAGCCCATGAAAAAAGAGTCAATGAAATTCAAGAAGATATAGGTGCATAAGCACTCTTCTCAAAATTCTCTTCAAAAGAGAAGCAAGATGATTTTGAATATACCCAAAGGAGTAAACGAAGTGGACAAGGTAGAAGAAGAGGAGGAATGGGCAAATTTAGAAGAGGAAGCCATAACAGCCTTAACAGGTCAACCAAATAAAGCAAACGGGTCAACCTGTTCCACTTACAGTAGCAATCCGAGACCCAAGTTTGACAAACTAAAAGTTAAGTGTTATAGATGTAAAAAACAATTGGTCATTATGCTAGGAATTGTTGGAATCCAACTAAGAGGGTTGAAGGGAATGTCAATCTTGTGATAGAAGAGGAGAAAAAAGCTATTATATTACTAGTTTACGATGAACGAATGCAAGCCAATGAAAACATATGGATTTTGACAATGGTGCCAACAATCACATCTGTCGAGATAAAGGCAAAGGCAAATTCATGGAGCTTGATGAATTAATTAGAGGTAATGTCACCTTTGTAGATCATTTAAAGGTTTTCACCAAAGAGAAATGTATGATTTTGATTCAAATGAAAGATGATTCTCATCAATATATTGGTGATGTTTATTATATCCCAACTATAATAAAGCAATATATTGGGTTTGTGACAATTATTAAAAAAAAAGTTTTGAAATTAAAATGAAAGATTGTACTTTGACATTATTTGATAATCATGGAGCTATGATTGCAAAGGTAACCATGAGAAAGAATAAAATGTTTTTGCTAAACATAGAGATAAATGTGCCTAAAAACATGTGTGAAAGATGAGACTTGGCTTTGGCATATGAGACTTGCGCATGTAAACTTTGATAGCATAAAGATGATGGCATAAAAAGAGATGTTAAAGGGTCTACCATCAATTGAACATCCAAATCAACTGTGTAAAGGATGTTTAGTGGACAAACTATTTTATAAGAGCTTTCCAAAGGAGTCTATATCAAAAGAAAGTCAACCCCTACAAGAGATACATGCAGATACATGTGGTCATATTTAACCATGATTGTTTGGTTTAAAATTATACTTTCTATTTTTTATTGATGATTATAGTATAAAAATATAGTTATACTTCTTAAAAGAAAAGTCTAATATATATAAATGTTTTAAGAAATTTAAGTATTTATCCAAAAAAAAAAAGAAATTTAAGGTATTAGTTGAAAAGAAAAGTGATTATTCTATAAAATCACTTATAACAAATAAGCGATGAATTTTGTTCTAATGAGTTTTATGAAAATAATGGTGTAAAAAGACTCCTAGTAATGCTTAGATCTCTACAACAAAATGAAATGGTAGAGAGAAAGAATAGAAGAATCATTAACATGATAAGAACCATCCTTAAAACTAAGAAGATACCTAAAGAGTTTTGAGTTGGAGCTAGAGATTAGGTTGTTTACTTGTGAAATAGGAGTCCTACTAAAGGCTTGAATGTCATGACTCTACAAGAGGCATGGAATGGAAGAAAGTCAAGTGTTACTCATTTGAAGATATTTTTTAGCATTGGTTATTTGCATGTAGATAATCAAATAACTAAGCTAGATGAAAATATCAAAAAGATGATCTTTGTGGGCTATTATCAAAAGTACAAAGGATACGACCTTTACAACCCTAATGAATGAAAAATTGTGATTAGTATAGCTGTTGAGTTCAATGAAGGAGGAGCATGAGATTAGAAAGTAAATGATGGTGAGAAAACTTTCTATCGATTTTTTATGAAAAGGAGGAGAGACATGAAGATCATCAATAACCTATAGTTACACCTCCACAAACACCAATGAGCTTAACTTCACCTTCATCTTCTTCTTTTTCTTGTGGAAGTTCAAGTAGTGGCAGCCCATAAAGTCTACCAAAAAAAATAAGGAGCCTTGATGACATATATAAGGTAACTAATCTTATTAATAATGATGTAACATTATATTATTAGCTTACTATATGTGATCTTATAGTATTTGAAGAAGAAATAAATGATGAAAATTGAAGAATTGTTATAGATGAAGAGATTGCATCAATTGAGAAAATAACACATGGAAATTGGTTTCTAGACCTAAAAGAAAGAAGCAAATAGATATCAAATGGATCTACAAAGAAAATAAAAATGTCAAAGGAGAAGCAAAAAGGTATAAGGTAAAGTTAGTGGTAAAATGTAATAGTAAAAAACATGGGATTGATAATTACCATAACTACCCATATAGATGGGAAATCTACCAAATAGAAGTCAAATCAACCTTTCTAAATGGTTTTCTTGAAGAAAAAGTCTACATTAAGCAACCTATAGGTTATGAAGTGAAGGGACTTAAAGATAATTTTAAAGAAGAACAAGGCCTTTTATGGATTGAAGTAAGCCCCAAGAGCTTGGTATAATCATATTGATGGATATTTTTTAAAGAATGGATTTGGTAGATGATCCTATGAATATATTATATATGTGAAGATAAAAGAGAGTGATGATACTCTTATTATATGTTTGTATGTGGATGACTTGATGTTTATAGGAAATAATCCAAAAATATTTGGAGACTTCAAACAAGCAATGATCAAGGAGTTCGAGATGACAAACATTGGTCTTATAACATACTATCTAGGGATTTAGATCAAATAAGGAGAATATAAAATAAAATCTTTATAAGTCAAGTGAAGTTTGAAAAAGAGATTCCTAAGAAGTTCAAGATAGAGGATTGTGCAAAAGTGAATACTCTAGTTAAGTATGGAGTGAAGTTGTTAAAGAATGATGAAGGAGAAAAGGTAAATTCTACAACATTCAAAAGCCTAATTGGGAGCTTGAGATATTTGGCATGCATTCGTCCAAATATTTGTTTTAGAATAGAATTGTGAGTTGGTTTATGAAAACACTAACTACGACACACTTCAAATATTTAAAGTGAGTTCTTCGAAATATCAAATGTACTATTAATTTTGGCTTATTCTATAGATATTCTAACAACTTTGAACTTGTGGGTTATAATGATAGTGATTGGGTTAGAGATATGAATGATAGAAAAAGGCACTACAAGTTCTGTTTTCTATATGGAAAACATAACATTCACATTGAGTTCAAAGAAGTAATCTATAGTCATATTATCAACTTGTAAAGCTAAATATATAGTTGTTACAACATGTCTTTGTCATTCCATATGGCTAAAAAGATTATTGAAAGAGTTGTGAATGTCATAAGAGAAATCTATAAAAATTTATGCTAACACCTCATCAGCTATCATCTTAACTAAAAATCTAGTTTTTCATAATAGAAGTAAGCACATTGACACAAGATTTCATTACCTATGAAATTACATTATAAATAAAAAATTTGAAGTCAAGTATGTAAAGATTCAAGATCAAGTTGTGAATATGTTTACAAAGCCACTCAAAGATGATGTTTTTATCAAGATGAGAGATCTATTGGGAGTTACAAAGAAATCAAGTTTAAGGAGGATGTTGGAAGTAAACCAGATTTCTAAAGAATTAATTGGATTGGTCGAACAGTTGGGAATCGATCAACTAATTAAAACAAAACAACTAGATTGGATTATATGAATTGGTCAACCGTTTCAGAAAATGGTCGACTGGTTGAGTCAGTAGAATAATTTTTCTTATCAATTGAGGTTTTCCTTTTGTTAATTTAATTTCTTAATTGTTTAGAATATTTTACATATAAATAGACTTATAATCAAAATGTGATAGATGCATGTAGAAGAGTTTAAGAGTAACTTTGAGAAAACACTTAATGAAAAACATTATTTCTCTCAAATATTTCTTGTTATTAAGTTTTGCTCTTTAGGGATTAGCTTCTACCACACCTAGAGTTTCTTCCAACATGTATCTCATAAAAATATGACATAGGGTTACGATAGTACAAGAGTAGCTAACTCACCTTGAACCATTGTATTTCTTCTTGTAGCTTCAGTGCAGGGCTGGGCTCAGTTCCTCCTCGGTAGTGCTTCATGTGTGCAACGTGGTGTAACAATGTGTAGCCATTATTATCGATCCTCGAACTCAGCCTGACCATAATTGGTTTGAACTTTTTCTTTACATAACGGTAAATCTCCCGCTGTCGATGCATCACAGCTACATGCATTACGTTCTGTCCTGTTTCATTAACATACTCAACAACCTGAGGAAATTTTTGAAGTATTTCTTTAGCAATCTCTTCTATTCCATTACTAGTTGCTATAAACAACGGGTCTCCTATTTTTCCTCCTACGTCCCCTGGGTCTACTCCTTGTCCTCCTTTTCCTACGTCCCCTGGGTCTACTCCTTGTCCTCCTTTTCCTCCTTCCCCTTGGTCTACTCCTTGTCCTCCTTTTTCTCCTCCAATCTCTTTTATTCCATTACTAGTTGATATAAACAATGGGTGTCCTTTTCCTCCTCCTTCCTCTAGGTCTCCTCTTTGTCCTCCTTTTCCTCCTCCAATCTCTTTTATTTCATTACTAGTTGCTATAAACAACGGGTGTCCATCTTTTCCTCCTACGTCCCCTGGGTCTACTCCTTGTCCTCCTTTTCCTCCTCCTTCCCCTGGGTCTACTCCTTGTCCTCCTTTTACTCTTCCTTCCCCTGGGTCTACTCCTTGTCCTCCTTTTACTCCTCCATCCCCTAGGTCTACTCCTTGTCCTCCTTTTCCTCCTCCTTCCCCTAGGTTTCTTCCACTCTTTTGTCCTTCATTTTGTCGTTCTTTTCCTCCTTGACCAAAGGTTTTCGCATTAAGTTTGTTAGAATCCACTACATTAATAGATTGCCACCAATGATGCTTGTTCTTTTCTATAAGCCACCGGGCAAGTTTCAGTGCAGATTCATGCTTGTCCTTTTCTTTCTGGATTCTTCCCATCTGCCATCCTATCATGTTTCTTCATATGTGAGATATACAGAGAGAGAGCTAGAATGAATTTTATGCAAATATGAACAGAGTATAAGAGAAAATAATACAAATGTTCAATTTTGGTGAGATGTGTCCAAATTTCTACTCCTATGTCAATTTTTCGGTGTTTCCCAATTTTTAATACAGACTTATATTATATAATTTTTATTTTTATTTTTTACTAGTTTATGGTGAGGTACTGAAGCAATAAATAAATAGTGAAAAGTTAATAAGTGATTTAATTTAACCATAACCATAACTATAACTATATTTAAATGCAGTAACTTTAATAATTCGAAGTATAGATTGGACAAAAACACCCTCCACTAAAAGTCTTTCATAATCAGAGGCTCGTTTACTTGTATTGAGAAAGCTCTAGAGGTAAACTTTAATCCTTTACTAGATAATTTAGAAACCCAGGCTTCGGAAATAATTGGATTTGGTACTGCTTCAAGAAGAGATCTTGTGGCATCAAAAGGCATTAGTTTGGGAGACGGAAATACCAAATTGTACCATGCTCTTACAGTTGAAATCTACGGATGGAAACTGATGTAGATGTTTTGAAGATCATGGCTATAGACTATTGTAAACAGTAGTTGATAAAGGATTCTCCTTTGATCTTAGGTGTATGTGTTTCGGATATTTTCCTGCTCTTTCCTCTAGTGATCTCCTTACTCTTGCCAGGCCTATCACTAATGATGAAGTAGAAAGGGTAATTTTTCGATGGATTCGTATAAAGCACCTGCATTGCATGGACTTCAACATTTTTTTATCAAAGCTAATGGGATATTATTGGTCATTCTTTGTTTTCTTTTATTCGGAGGTTTTTTCAGCACGTGATATGAGATTATACATCCATTCTTGTTCCTGTGAATATATATTTTTTTCCTTATTTGAGTAACTCGCCATTGACAATTTAGCAAATCAGATACGCTCAATTAGTGAAGGAAAAATTCTATGAATAAAAATCTTGCTAACCAAATAATTGAAATAAAAAACTAATCAAGAAAGTCATCTTTGCCCTCTTATGTCCACTTCAATCCAATCCAATCTATAGTTGTACTTCAAGAATTAAGTAACTAATAGATTCAATTGTACACCAGTCAACGCGTTCTTGCAGTGGCTTTACTAGAAAATAAAGCAGCGTACTAAAACTGACAAATAAAGTTTGGAATCTTAAGGTTCTTGCACTCAAGATTCCCAAAATACTATAGGATTGGTCGTCTTAAAAGGTCTTTCCTTTTTAGCATCAACAAGGGAAACCATTCTTCATTTAGTCTGTCCTTTTCCTCCTTGACCCCCAAGTCCTCGGAACTTGGATATAGATATTGTCCAGCATGTGGTGCTGAATATGGAAGTGAAGGTTGAATTATTCATTTGCAAATATTTCCTCACAAATAGGTCCCTTGGTTGATGCTTCTTTCCGTGTTTTTGTTAGTGCTTATTTCTAAGTTTGATGCCCCTCAAACTATTGGCCAATAGATTTATAATATCTCCTACAAGACACCCACTAAAGCCATTGTGAATAGGATTAACCCAACCCTTCCATCTCTTATTGCTCATACACTTTGTGCTAGGGAGACACATCAATGAGAACATTATCATTTCTCAGGAGGTTGACGAAAGGTTTGATGGAAATCAAAATTGATTTAGAGAAGCATATGACCCGCTGCTATGTAACTTTGAGCCTGTTTGATATTGTGTTAGCTGTTGTTTTTCAGAGTGTTTTTCACTTGAAAATGTATTGAAATAATTTTTTTTTATTTTTTAAAATTTATTTTTAACATCAGCATATCAAAATTATCTAAAAACACATACAAAAAAAAATTGAAGTAAAAAAACATAAATAAAAATATAATTTTTTTCAAAAATACTTTTGAAATGCAAAAAACAAACAAGTTTGTTATCTTCCATTATAAGAGCTCTTTTCAATCCATGAGCACCTTTGCTGCTACTCAGTTTCTGCCAACTCCAACCCAACCTTCTTCAGCTTTTGTTGCACATCGTCGACCCTCTGGTTCTTCTAACAGTGGCTTCAATTCGCACCGTTATAAGGGGTGGTTTTATGGTGGCTAGCATAACAACAACCGAAACTTTAATAATGGTTTTGGATATCGTGGATACAATGGTTATCACAATGACAATTGGTAGTAGGGGAATTGGCAATATGGCAGTCGGTTTTCAAGCTCTCAATAATGGTCCAATACACAGTTTAATTTGTTAGGTGCCAGCTTTGTTATTCTTTTGGTCACTCAGCGCCTCAGTGCTCTCAGCTTGCAGGTCACGAACAGTAGGCCAATGCTAACCTTGCTCTTAGCAATGCCTCTATGGAAAGTTTTGTGGATTGGTTTCTAGGAGTGAATCAACATGTAACTCCTAATATTGCGAATCTGATGGGTCAGAATTGTACTTTGGTAGTGATCATTTGTTTATTGTTAGTGATATTAAGAAACTCCTCATATCCTATATTGGTCATACAAAATTATGTACACTAAAATAAACTTCTATTTTATCTAATATTCTTTATATGCCTCATATTAAAAATTTATTGCTTTCTATTCAGAAATTGTCTTAACAATCATGTGCTTTTTTAATTTTACAATTGTCTTTTATGTTAAGGATTTTACCACCAAGGCATTACTTCTTTCCAATTAAAGCAAAATGGCCTCTATGTTTTGTCCGAGTCTTCCACCACTTCAATTCCTCAAGTTCATTGGTTTGCTTGTGTTTTTACCTTTGTTGATATCTAGCATCGTTGATTAGGTCATCATACTCCTTGTATTTTAAATTTCTTAGTGTCAAATAATAAAATTGTTTGTAACTCTAAACATTTCAATTTTCAATGTCAATAATGTTAGTTAGGGAAGTCATTATGTCTATTCTTAGGACCTATGGGTCACAACACTTCTGCTCCCATGATTTAGTTTTTAGTGATGTTTGGAACCCTATTCTTATGTTTTCCTCCTATGTTTTTTTTTTCTATTTTGTTATTTTTATGGATGCTAATACAAAATATATTTGGTTTTGTCCTCTTGTTGTGAAATCTAATGTATTCTCTATTTTCATCGTTTTCAAGCTTTCGCTAAACACCAATTTTAACATAAAAACAATATGTCTTAACTAATGTGGCGGTGAATATCAAGAATTAAACACTTTCTTTCAGACCATTGGTATTTATCATCGCTAAATATATCCTCATACTCATGAATAAAATAGCACTCTTAAACGTTTTCATTAGCATATTGTCGAAATTGATCTTACTCTTCTAGGTCAATGTAAAACAACCTTATAATTTTGGAATTATGCATTTAAAATTAACTTATGTGTATCATCAATCATATGCCTACTTTTGTGTTACAAAATAAATCGTCTTTTGAGTGTCTTTTTCAACACTCCTAATTATGGGTTTTTATATATGTTTGGGTGTCTTAACTTTCCGTTTCTTCATCCATATAATGCTCATAAGTTATATTTTTGTTCTTCTCCGTTTGTGTTCTTGGGTTATAACTACTCTCACATTGGTTACCGTTGTCTAGACATCGTCTCAATGTATTTACATCTCTCGTCATGTCTGATTTCATGAACATGTTTTTTTTTTTGAAAAATTTGAACAAATGGCTACGCCTTCCACACCCTCTCCCCAATATAGTGCTACTACTAGCCTGCCCAATTTGCTTAACTCTTTTACCTTTAACTCCCCTATGTTTACAACTCACTCCCTACCTATGCTACTCCCTCACTTGCCTTGTTACCCCTGCCTACCAGCCTTGCCGCTATGTCACCTCATGCATCTTTATCTAATGTTCATTCTCCAGGTACAGATTCTACTCATTCAAGGATGCCAATATTTTCAGGTTTTGATACTACTGCTCCACCTAGTTCTGTTGATGTCCCGTCTGCCTCATTGTCTGATTGTCCAACAGGGTTGAACTTTGTTGTTGACCTATATTCTTATCCTCTACACCAGACCTCGAGGTCAGACTTACCCTTGTCTCTTCTAGTCTCTTGTCAGAACCCTATGGTTCTCCATTTCAAGCATTATTGGCATCTTTTATCCACTCTCCTTCCTGGGTAACTTCTCCTCCTGATCACGAACCTTTTATCTTTTTTGACAATAAAATGTATGAGTTTTGGCATCATGCTATGGAGGCTGAAATTCAGGTTTTACTTTGCAATGGTACTTGGTCCTTAGTTCCTTTTCATCCTTTGAAGAATATGGTTAGTAGTTGGGTGTACAAGATTAAGTGTCGTGCTAATGGTAGCATTGAGCGTTATAAAGCTCACTTTATTGCTAAAGGTTTTACTCATCAAAAAAGTATTGACGATTCAAAAATATGGTTAAGCAAGCTATTGTTCAGTTGGTTCTCACTATTATTGTTTCTCAAAATTAGAGAATTAATCAACTTGATATTCATAATGTTTTTCCCAATGGGACACTTCATGAAGAATTGTACATGTAGCAACCTCTAGGCTTTGTTGATCCTACTATTTCCCCTCATATATGTCAGCTATATAAGTCTTTATATGGCTTGAAACAAGCCCCTCAAGCCTAGTATACTCAACTGAGTGATTATCTCTATCAATCAGTTCTCGTGCTTCCAAGGTTAATACCTCTTTATTCATTTTGTCTATGGATAATGATATTTGTTATCTTCTTGTTTATATCAATATTCTGCTTATGGGAAACAATTCAGTCTTGTTAAACCAATTGATTCAGTTGCTAAGCTCAGTGTTCAAGCTTCAGGATTTAGGGGCTCCTCATTATTATTTTGGGATTAAGGTTCAACCTACTAGTATAGGTATCATGCTATGATAACACAAGTATATTCTTGACATACTTAACTAAAAATGTATGTCTTCTAGCAAACCAGTCGATACTCTTATGTCTACCTCCAAAGTAAATATGTTGTCCAATTTTGTATGTTTTATGATTCTATATGATTTCATCAAATTATTGGTACTCTTCAGTATCTCACTTTTATAGGACCAGATATCTATTTTCTGTGAACAAGGTAAGTTTATACATGCTCCGACTGATGCACATTGGGTTGCCGTTAAATGTATTTTTCTTTATCTAAAGTGTATGATTTCATATTACTTATGGCTCATCCTTTTTTCTTTATGGTTTTACAGATGCTAATTGGGCTAGTAGTGTTGATAACTATAAATCTATGAATGCTTATCATATGTATTTCAGCAATACACCTATTTCTTGGAAATCAGGCAAACAATGAACGATTGCTCTATCTTTTACTGAGGCTGAGTATAAGGCTTTAGTTGACGAGACTTCCAAAGTCTTATGACTTCAGTATTTATTGATTGATTTGTAAATTACTCCTACTTTTGTGTCTACTATTTGGTGTAATAATTTGAGTGTCACTTACTTGTCTGCAAATCTCATATTCCATGCTTACACTAAACATGTGGAAGTTTATTATCACTTTATATGTGATCGAGTAGCAAAGAAAGAAATTCAGTTTTGCTTTATTTCATCAAAGGATCAACTTGCAGATGTTATGAACAAGCCACTTCTCATTGCATTCTTTGCTTATCTTCAGTCTAAGCTTCGGGTTGAGACTTCATCCTCATCTTAAAAGGGTGTATTATAAGAAATGCTTATTTATAGGGTGTATATTATTATAATAATAATATTTACCATGTGTATAGATTAAAGCTTGTATTGTAATCTCTATATCAACTATTGTATATTACCCTAGATATATAAATAGAAAATAATAGCTATTTAATTGATTAAATCTCCTATTATTCTCCATTTGTTTTCATAAAAAAATATAATAATAGAAGCATGATTCTTCCTAAACGTCATATGAGAAGAATGAACGACGAGTTACTATAAACTCAAGCTTAATATTCTTTTCTACGTAGAAGAATTAAGTTCATTCATGCTTTGACCACTCACAGTCACGATTATTACTTATGGGTTCAGTGCTTGTTGAGAGTGTGGTAGATGTTGCTTTGCAAAGTGATTTTCACTTAGAAATATATTAAAATAATATATATATTATTTTTTAAATTTTATTTTTGATATCAACACATCAAAACAATTTAAAAACATAGAAAAATTAATTTAAAACAAAAAAAAAATTAAATTTTTTCATAAACATGATTCAACCGCAATCTCATACACCCCTTTACATGCAAAAACGTATTACAAACTTAAAATTAGGCTCCCTCAAGTTTTGTTTCCATGTAAATCCATTTAAGTATCTATCTATTATATTGTAAAAAGTACAAACCTTGGTACATAAAGTGTTACCGTGTTAATCATATCTTGTCTACCAAACATAGCATACACAAATCATCTCCAAAAGTCATTATTTTTAACACTCCTCCATGTAAAGCTTTCAAATGCCAACCATCAATTTCCATATGGCTTTCAAGAAAATATAGATTCTTTGAAACTCTTTAGGTGAATGCACATCAACATTAAAATTAGAGTCAAACCAAAGTATTAGGTTAAACTCTTTTGATAACTAAACATGTCTTGAACATCAGAACTAGGATATTAAACTCTTTTAATAGCTAAAATATCTTGGAGACTCCTTATAATTATCTTCTACAAATTCCCTAGCTTTTGTTCTAACTCTCCACAACTGCATTGGATACAACTTTATTCCAGACTTATCATCTAAAAAAGCATCAAGAGCTTAATTGGATATGTTAGGGTCACCATTTATTATAGATAGTAGTTTTTAGCCACCCATGTTGAGTTAGTTGTAATGACCTAATACAACCATGTCTACCTCTCAATAACTTAATCATAAAAGCTTTGCTAATAGGTAACAAAGAAGCATAAATCCTCAATGTGATGCCTAAACAAAATGCACCCACTTTATTTTTTTGTTTAATAGTTCTTTTAAATTTATAACCATACTTAACTTCATATTCCCTCAACATATCTCTAAAATGATAAACATTAATGAATATTTTACATTATTAAAAATCAAGGACCCATCAACCAAAAGCCTAAATCTTTTATATTAAAACTCAAAAGGTCGGATCTACATTCTTTTCTTGCCCATACAAGTTTCATCCTCATTATTGTTAGATTTATGACTCAGGCATCATTTAATGTTTTTGCCATTATAAAATTACTATTAATATTGTCAATCCATTCATCCTCATCTTCATTCACAAATTCAAACCACTTCTCGTCTAATGGAATATAATCATCATTCATACTATAAATATCACCATCATACTCATTTCCTTCAACAAGATACTCAAAACCAACATTACTAAGATCTTCTTTAACACCAACACTACCAATATCATCATCAACTTTACTCATTGCATATACACTAACTAATAGAAGTACTCTGTTGCTACTATTAGCATCATCATTATAAGTAAGAAAATACTTAATCCTTAAATACATACCTTCGTGAGGTTCACTTGAGTAGTATTGAGGTCTACATTTTGGAGCTGTATCAACGACCAACTTAATTTCATTTTCACTTTCATGTTCAGACAACATCTTCAATGTGGAAGCATCATCAAAAACTTTATTGCCTTTTCCATCTCGAATTTGAAATTCCTTCGATCCATTATCTTTACCTTTATTGCCTTCTCTATCTGGACTTTGAGATTCCTTCGATTTATCAATGACAACTTCCTCGCAGATGAAAAATATGTCTATATATGATATATAGTTAGCGCCATATTGAATTTCTTTGCGGAACACATTGTCAAGGTGCACTTTGAAATTTAGCTCTTTGTATCCTACAAAAAATTAATTAAATATTAGATAAAGATCAAACAAAGCTTAAATAAAGTTAACTGCAAATTGAAAAAAATTAAGGTTAAGGTTCTTGTGAATAGTACTACGAAATTTTTTTAGGGTTTTGAAAATTTGGCATTTTGCCTCCTGCAATAATTAATTAAATATTAGATAAAGGTTAAACAACGATTAAATAAAGTTAACTACATTATAAAAAAATAAGGTTTATATGAACAATAACTCATATTTTCAGGATTTTGAAAGGAAAAAAAAACAATAGTAATTCATTTATAGATGCCAAAAGGTCTTAGATATTCTAAATATTGATGATTTAACAAAAACAAATTAGGATTTTTATGGTTTGGGGTTGACGGGATCATTGTACAAAAATAGGGTTTCTTTTGGAAAATTCTAAATAGAGGTTTAGTTTAGGATTCAACACTATCGATATTAACAAAAAAAATTTACTTATTATGAATCTTGATATCTTGATTTGTAAAAAATATTGTTAAGGTTGAATCTCAAACCTGATTTTTTATGACTTCCAAAAGAGAAGAGAGACAAATGAATTACAAAGGGAAGATTTGTGTTCAATTTGTGTTTGTGAGAAGGGGAGAATATGTTGTGGAGAGGGAAAGTAAATAATTGACGTTCGTGCACTCTAATGGGCTGATTTGTTATCTGAGTTGTTGGTGTAAATGGTAGAATATTTTTATCTTTTCATTAAAATTTTATGTTAATCCTGAATGTAAAATATAATTTATTGAAAAATAAAAGTAGAGTGTTACCGTGCTCATTATTCAGAAATGAAAAACATCCTTCTTTTAAGAGTAGCATGTGGCACCAACCACCAATCGAATGTGTTGAAAGAAAACATGCTATGAAAGAAAATAAGGGTTGTGGCCATGGGTATTGCGATACAAGAACCACAAATGGCATAGAATGAGCCACACGAAAACAATGGTTTACTAACTGGCAAGCCAAGAAAATCTAAGTCGAAAAATCAAAGAATTGGGAATCTATTTAATAAAATATAACTTCAAAGCCAAAAAAGTATTGTAGAAATATAGAATCAGTAAAATAACCAAGTCTCAAACTAGGAAAAAACAAGTATGAAAATCTTGGGAATCATTTTAAACCAGTGAAAAGCTTAGGTTAAGAGCATGTATAAACAAGAAGACCTCAAAGAAACCCAAAGCTGAAACAATGTTAAAGAGGTAGAATATGCATAGACCAATGCTAAAACTGGAACGAACACGCCCAGAAATCTTAGGAACCAGTCTGAAACAACACCAAACCAAGTAAAGAAAGGTCGAACCAAGAGACCCAATACAGTTAGTACATAATTTGGTTGAACTAGAAAACTAGGAGAAATAACAAAGGAGCGTGAATCACACTCACGTAAGAGTAGGCGATGTTACAGAAGATGTTAATGGAGATCGATCCAATGACAATGAAACTTCGTCGGAAAGTTCCTCGGATAACGAGAAACCCGACGGTCTAGGAATTGTTGAGAAAAAATTGAAATTTGGGATAACAAAGAGTGGCAGCGCGATGTAGACAATTGATGAAATAAATAAAAAAGAAACACTTAAAGCTTGCTTAAGCTGGAAAAAACCCAGGTCATAATAGGGGGCTCTGATACCGAGATAAAATATGAAATTATTGAAACCTATACTTAAATAAGAAATAGAATCATATTTAATCTCTAAATAGGGAGGATATCTCTAGATATGAAGGATCTTAGATTGAGTCTCAAGTCAATCCTATAATTATTAGGATATTATTCATATATAATCTAACATGCTTCTAAAATACATCTATTTAGCATCGTTATTGTTGACAGCAGGAAATTTCGTCCTTCCACGAATTACTTTTGACACTTGCTAAGGAGGATTTTGTTGCATGAGCAGTATCGTTATTGTTTCTAAAGCTTTAAACCGTGGTTGCTTGTGTTTAAAACCACAAGACCCAGGCAGCATCGGTCAGCGCAATATTATTATCAATGTAATAAATTACTCGATGATCAAGGGCTGTCCAAGATAGCAAAATAGTTTCAATTTTCAGTACCTTTTTTACTCTTGCTCTGGTCGTCATCACCATTTGATGCGGAAAGGCCTGCAAAAAACTCTCAACTTAAGTCTAATCAAACCTTGTAGGATTTAAAGCAATACAATTTTACATGGCTCCCGAAAAACAATTAAAATCCGAAAATCGAGTTTAATTAATCGGTTAAACAGCTTTCCTTGAGAGCAGATGCTCGAACGGGGTTTAGCTTATTAATGCTTATCAAATAAAATAAATGAATGAAAAAGAAAATGTTGCATCAAACATACAACAGTATATCAGGTTCCTAATGGAAAATTTGGGCATTGCACATCCACTCTTGAAAGCACTAGGCATCTCAGCAAGGAGATGAAGACAGGTCCTGCCCTGTTTGTCCGGCATATCATCAAGTGATGGATCCCGTTTCAGCAACGTCAGAGCAGTTTCTGCATTGAAAGTATAATGTCATTTGATTTGTTTCTAATCAATTATAAATTTATGTTGTATCTAATCTTAGATGTTTAGGGATGAATGTGTGTGCAGTCGGAGTGTCTATAGATGTCTTGAGAATTTCATATGAGAGGGAAGAAGATTAAGAACAATACCAAAGTGTTGTCCTTCGATGGCAGCATGAAGAATCGGCTTTAAATCTACTTTCTCGGAGTTTTCATTCTTTTCTTTTTCTAAATATCCTCTCCTGCGGTGATTTTTTAATAGCTTTCCCTTGGAGATTTGCTTCATTTTTATAACTAAATACTCCACTATTTCTTTCTTACCACATGAAGCAGCTCTATACAATGGAGTCTCCCCAAGCGCGTTTTCAGTCTGAAGTTGCATTGAAGGATGATAATCACCCTGTTCTTTAGGGGTAAACTGGAGTAAGAGCTCTACAGCTTTCATATTTCCAGTAAAAACAGCTTCATGAAGAACCGTGTTTGCATACGCATTCCGTAATGTATAGGGATTCCCGGGAAATGATTTTTCATTAGCATTATATTTATCAAGTAGACTTTGAAGCGGTTCGTCCTTTCTGCTATACACTGCCAAGTGAAATGCAGTATCTTTTAAAACCGTTATTGGAGACATCATGTACTTATCATCTGTTCCATTGTAAGCTGTTTTCATCGAATCCCAGTCTCCTTCCGAGGCTGCTTCGTAGACTTTCTTCATCAAATATGGAGGTGTACCCATCTAGCCTTCTCTTCTTTGTCTATCTTAAAGTTCTCTGCAATTGCAGTAATAATCACGAGCGAACTCTTAATGGTACGTAAGTTCCAGAAAAAAGATGCTCTTAATTAAATACATCAAGTAAACAATACATTATTGATTTGATTTTCTATTGGAGGAGACTTTGTTTAACCAAAAGTGTGTTCTTCAATGCCTTGGTTAAAACATAAAATTATATTGACTTTATGCTTAACTGAATGTTTCAAGATTTAATAACAATCAATTAATCCATTCATTAAGTACTCTATGAACCTTTTAACCAAGAACTGATATATATCTAAGTCTACCTCACCTCTTAAAAAGAAAGATACAAAACAAAATGAAATTCTTAAAAAGACTTTATCAATTCCTAAAAAAATTAGGCTAAACCAATTTTTAACCGAATATACTAATATCAAAATCAAACCAACATCTACCCTTTTTTTACATAAAAAGACTGAACCTTGAAAAAAAATCAGGTTTTGAACATAGAGATTGAGGAGGGCAAGTTCTTTTATTTGATTTATTGTAATGATGGTATGTTTAGGTAAATACCTTGCAGCAGAGTAGTGAGCAGTTGGCAGTGGGAGAGAAGAGGTTTAGTGGAGGAGAAGAGATGGGGAACGGATATAAATAAAAGAAACCAGGCAGGACTTGATTAACAAAGTTCCCATGTAGTTTTCTTATATTACAATAATACCATTCTTTGTTTTCAAGTTTCAACATTCAGGACATATGCCAGGTTTCAGCAAAGGCAAAAAACGACTGCTAACAGGAAAAACAAATCTCAAGAGCCAGCATTAATTCACATCTGACACCACGAAAGTCATGACTTGAGACAAATCTTGATCACTTTATAACCTGGTTTAAGTTCTCTTGGCAACCAATTTTTTAATTCGATCTCTTGTTTATTATAAATCTTTTTAAGAGTATTTGGCCAGTGGTTTTGTTTTTTTCAACTTGTTTTGTTTTCAAACAAAGTAATTAAAGTCACTAGATAAATGTTTTGGTATGAATTTTAATACTACATTATTTATTTTTTTAGGAGTGGAATGTGATTCTCTTTAAAGATATATTGGGTTACACTTAAAAAAAAAAGACAATAGTGCATTTTTAGGCAACATGTTTAATTTAAAAAATAAAAATAACTTTAAAACATTTTTAAATCATAAAAATATCAATAGTGCACATAATGGTCTTAATTAGATTATGTATTATATATATATATATATATATATATAATATTTTGATAAAGGTCTTAATTAGATTTTGTATTATTTATATTGAAAAAGGATATTTTGATTTTTTTTCTTTTTTATTTAACTTATATTACTTCAAACATTAATTCAATTTACTAATAAAAGTATTTATGTTTTCAATAATTTATTTTAATTTCTAAAAAAATTCTTTGAATTTAAAATGTTAGATCTCGTATACATAAAAGTTGATTATCAAATATTTTAATATGTCAGATCTAGCAGTACAATATAACTAAACAACCATTACAAGAGCCAAAAAGACATCTATGTTTTTTTTATATAAAAAAATTGTGTTAAGAAGGGTAGAGAAGAGGAGGTGAGGGATAAGAAAAGTTTGATCCTTCGCCTTTTTTTGGATAAATAGGAAGGGGGAATGAAGGAGAATAAATTTGCTTTGATTAATAGAAAAATGAATATAAGATAATGCATATTAAATTACGATAACCTTATCCAACTTTCATAAATTACATTGATATAATATTTCGTTGTGTGATTATAATTGTTTTTTAAAATATTTTTTACTTGAAAATATATTAAAATAATATTTTTTTAATTTTAAAAAATTATTTTTAATATCATATATTAAAATAATTTAAAAACATCAAAAGATATATTAATTTAAAGTAAAAAAATTTTTAAAAAATAATTTTTTAAAATTACTTTTAAAATATAAAAATAAATAAATTTGAAGTGAACATGTGTGTATGCCCATCCGACAAATCAACTATTAGGGATGGGTGGCCATCTTAGCCACTATAATCCTCTAATAATAGATCAAGGCCCGTTGACCCTCACCTACCCACAGACAAACAGTACAAGAATAAATGTTCACATGTGTTAAACACATATCTCTATGAGAACTGAGAAACATCTCCCTATGAATCAAGGACAAAAACCACACCTTTTCAGAAGTAGCTTTATAGAATCCTAACATATCTTATTATTGAAGATACTGCAGACGTTAAGGCAGAGTCAGCGATACTACAACAGATAATGAGGAATTAAGAAGATATTGCAGATATTCGACCATTATGTCATTGCCTAATACAGCTTATACATTACCTTGTTTATATATGTTTGTATTATTAGTATATGATCTTATCAAGATTCATGGGAGAAATTATGTGCAAGATTATCTTTTCTTGCTGCATAATTTCCCTGCTATATATTTCCGCAAATCACTGTCCCAAAATTCTTCACTTATTAGGCCACAACACTATAGAAACTAATGGTAAAATATCAATAATTGCTTGACCTGGAATAGCTGGAATTTGGTTGAAGTCACCGACAAACTGTGCCAAACGTCCATCAAGCATTTGAACTTCTAGCCACCGTGGGAAAATACCCCAAATATCAAATTATTAGACATACCATCATAATGGTAAAAATCAAAAGCAACCTGTCAAACAATATCACTTTAGATAGACTAGTACTACACTTCATGATGTGAATCCCACCATCAATCTTAGGGTAGAAGTCTATTGTCCATCTGTGAACCTAAAATACCTTGTTTATATATGTTTGTATTATTAGTATATGATCTTAGCAAGATTCATGGGAGAAATTATGTGCAAGATTATCTTTTCTTGCTGCATAATTTCCCTGCTATATATACGTGTGTACAGAAAAAGAATAATTCAAGAATTCACATGTTCAACAGCTACGTTTAGATTATCAATAATTGCTTGACCGGGAATAGCTGGAATTTGGTTGAAGTCACCGACAAACTGTGCCAAACGTCCATCAAGCATTTGAACTTCCAAGCGACAACCAGATTTAAAGTTAACATGTGTATGCCCATCCGACAAATCAACTATTAGGGATGGGTGGCCATCTTAGCCACTATAATCCTCTAATAATAGATCAAGGCCCGTTGACCCTCACCTACCCACAGACAAACAGTACAAGAATAAAT
>Ga0325404_1001984_pt1 | contig 21778 bp, 14 predicted proteins | sample PopdelMetagenome_18_FD_205664 | JGI IMG/M metagenome (GOLD analysis project Ga0325404, IMG submission 205664) | Populus deltoides microbial communities from Bellville, Georgia, United States - Xylem-Control-R1 | ecosystem: Host-associated > Plants > Phyllosphere > Stem > Wood/Secondary xylem...
TATATCTTAATTAAATCAAGAAGAACATTATTTATTAAACAATTATTATTCTCAATAATAGTTGTATTTAACTACTATTTTCAATAATAATTTTGTTCAAGTATTATTCTCAACAATAATGATTATATTCAAATATACTATTTCTCTGTTATTTTTCTAGCCGTGTTACTTTCATATAACTTTTATCAAATTATATTAAAATTCTAAAATACCTTATCTAGTGACAACCAAACCTTGCATGTAGACCATTTCTAGCACACACATTTTAGTTTGAAGAAGATCCATTTTTTTAAAAAATAGATTTTTAAATGGCATGAAACCAGATACGACCATGAGGGAGGGCAGGGCAGGGCAGGGCAGGGCAGGGGAAGAACTGGTCAAAAATGATAATAATTGTGAGAAACAGGGATGGGAAATTTTGAATTGTAGTTAGGTTAGGGTTAGCTCTTGAGATTGCACAAACGCCAACCACCTAGAAGAGGAGGAGGAGGAGAAGAGATAAATGTAGTATCTAGTCTACTTTTGGATGTTTCCTTAACCCCCTTGTCTCTTTGTCTTTTAATGCAACAAAGATAATAGTATCGAATTGTATGGTCATTGGCGTTGAACAAGACAACAAAACCAGGTTTTGGATGCATCCATTGTTTCTTGCTTGCAATTACCGCACTTACCCCACTAGGAAACAAAATCGATAGCATGCATTGTTTGTCTTTGTTAGGGTGTGTTTGGACTTTCATCACCTTTAGGAATATTATATGGACTTACAGTCCTTTAGGTGACCCAGGATTTCCTATCCACCTAACGTTAAGACAAAAAGCCATAAAAGTGGAGGTTTTTAGAAAGAGCGAAAGACAGGCAAGCTTGTAGAGAGAGAACCTAACAGGGGGGGCGGGGGGGGAGAGAGAAAGTAATCGACTAGCTCACCTTCTCAGATATTCCATGCTCCACTGTGGATAGAACGACAACAAATCATAAAACGACAAAAAGCAGCCCTCACGCATTGTCGACAACGTAGCCGTGTACTAGTCTATGATCTCTTAATTGGAACCAATTGACTCTCTTTGTCACAAATTAAAACCACAGAAAAACAGAGAAAGCGAGGTCTTTTATTTCATAGAGAGGTTTTGAGGAGGGAACCTTGGAGTTTTCATGTGGGTTTTTGATCAATTGCAAAACCCAGTAAGGATTTTCATGCTCTTTGTTTTCTTGGCTAGTTTTTTAAGTAGTTCTTTTTCTATGTTTTTTTTACTGTTTTAATTTGGTTCTTTCTCTGTGGAATTTAGCTTAATTGGTCTTTGTTTCTTAATCCCAGTTTAGCTTTCTTTTGAGATTTCTGTACACCTGTTCAATCTCCCTTAGCCGACTACAAATTGATAGTATTTACTTTCATCAAAATCCTCTGTTTGATTGATCCATTGGATTTGTTCTTATCTTCACTTCTCTTGGTTCAATCGGTGAATTCATTTTTTGAAGTTCTATCCGAGGGTAAACAATCATTTCTCATAGTTTGTAATCATGCAAATTTGATTCTTTGCATGAAATCATGTGTCGTATGCTTGCGAATCCTTGATTTCGCTTTTCTTTCTTTGTGAAGTGAATTTCTTAAACCCATCTTTTGTTGTCAATTGTATTCCTCCTTGGCTCCCTAATTACATAGCTGTTGTCGTTGAGTATTTTAGTGGCTCCGTCAATGTATCAAGATGATGGATCATCTTCTGTAACATCATCACCTCTCCAAGTTTTCTCCACGATGCCAGTTTCACCTAGCATGGGATCACCATATCCCTGGGTTAGAGAGCTAAAATCCGAGGAGAGGGGTTTGTATTTGATCCATTTATTGCTCACTTGTGCAAACCACGTTGCCTCTGGTAGCCTTGAAAATGCAGAGATTGCCCTTAGTCAAATCTCCCATCTAGCCTCTCCTGATGGGGATACCATGCAGCGCATCGCTGCTTACTTTGCTGAGGCGCTTGCTCGTAGGATCGTCAAAGCCTGGCCTGGTATTGACAAGGCCCTCAACGCTACTCAGATAACTTTGGTTTCTGAGCAAATCTTGGTTCGCAAACTGTTTTATGATATGTTTCCATTCATGAAAGTCGCTTTTGTGCTGACGAATCAAGCTATAATTGAAGCCATGGAAGGGGAGAAAATGGTTCATGTAATTGATCTTCACGCAGCTGAACCTGCTCAGTGGATTGCGCTCCTTCAAGCTTTTAGCGTGAGGCCTGAGGGACCACCCCATCTCAGAATCACAGGGATTCATCCGCAGAAAGGGGTATTAGATCAAATGGCTCACAAGCTAATTGAAGAAGCAGAAAAGTTGGATATCCCATTTCAGTTTAATCCCATTGTTAGCAAATTAGAGAATCTTGATATTGAAAAATTGCGTGTTAAAACTGGGGAGGCTCTAGCTATCAGTTCAATTCTTCAATTGCATTCTTTTTTGGCCTCTGATGATGAATTGAGGAAGAAATCTCCATCGACATTGAAGAATTCAAATGGAATTAACATGCAAAGAGTCCTTCAAATGAATCAAAGTACATTAGGAGAGCTGCTCGAGAAAGACACGGCTAATGGATATAGCCCAAGTCCTGACTCCGCGTCGTCATCACCACTATCTTCAACTGCTTCAGTGAAGATGGATTGCTTCCTTAACTCCCTGTGGGGTTTGTCACCGAAACTCATGGTGGTAACTGAACAGGATTCTAACCACAATGGATCAACTCTTATGGAGAGGCTACTGGAGGCACTATACACTTATGCCGCATTATTTGATTGTTTGGAATCTACTGTATCTAGAACATCGATGGAGAGGTTGAAGGTGGAGAAGATGCTTTTCGGAGATGAAATAAAGAACATTATAGCATGTGAGGGAGCTGCTAGGAAGGAAAGACATGAAAAACTCGAGAAGTGGATCCAAAGGCTTGATTTGGCTGGGTTTGGAAACGTGTCTTTGAGCTACTACGGTATGCTGCAGGCAAGAAGGTTGTTGCAAGGTTATGGTTGCGATGGGTATAGAATGAAAGAGGAAAATGGAAGTGTAGTAATTTGCTGGCAAGATCGGCCTCTTTTTTCTGTTTCAGCTTGGAGGTGTAGGAAGTAAGAGCCCAAGGTTGATCCGTTGGTAGTGAGAGTTTTTCTTGTTATCCCCCTTTTGTATGGAAGAATTTTGTTCTTCTGCAAATGTATACTGACTGGAATGATTTGAAAGCTCTTTCCATACTCTCAATATTCTCTGTTTTTTCCCTTCTAGTTTGCATCAGTCAAACACAAAATCAAGGCTCAAACTTGTATACTCGATCCATTCCTTGTGTATCTTACCTTCCCTATCAAAATACGAAAGACTGAATGATTTGAAAGCTCTTTCCATACTCTCAATATTCTCTGTTTTTTCCCTTCTAGTTTGCATCAGTCAAACACAAAATCAAGGCTCAAACTTGTATACTCGATCCATTCCTTGTGTATCTTACCTTCCCTATCAAAATACGAAAGACTTCCATGATTCCTAGGCATAAAATGTAACCCATCTCTTCACACTTCACTAACATTTGACGATTAATCTATATATCTGCGTTGGAAGATAGAAAAATGACTTCAATTGGGAGTGCAATTTTCACCCTATTTTTCCAGTCTTTGTTTTGTGTTTTGAATTTATTATGAAAGTAACGATGCTTGCAAGAAATGTACTGTTGCTGTATGAGCAAACTGACGCCATACACTAATTTTCGATTATTGGTGTATGAGCACAAAAAAAAACCTCCCCCTTTTATTTTAAAAAACTGGAGAACTGGTGTACTGAAATCTTCTCGCAAAGACAGACAGAAAGAAAAGGGAGGGGAGTCTACTCGAAAGAAGACAGGTGCTGTCTTACATTCATTGCTTTGTTGATTTGTCAAATGGAAAGTTGGCATGCACTCTTACCAATATACTTCACATCGATGGGATGACAGATGATTATGAGCCGATGAAAGCAGAGAAATTAATACAGCTTTGGAAGTCACTATGGTGGCACTAGCAAGTAGTAATCGATATCATTCGTGTGTGAGGTCGGAGGCGAGGTGTGCGTCCACTTGTTGGGTTAGGAATCGTGCCTTTTGGTTTCTTGACTGTCACTGCTGCGCTGTTTGCACGTTATCACAGGTGTCTTCGAACCATTCCAACTGGGCGTCCATGAACTGATGAAGAAGAGCTGCACCGAGTAATGAAGCAGATATCAAGCTGTCAAATGGGGGGATGAATGTTGTCTTAGAATTGGGAGGCATGTCATGAGAAATCCCGCATTGTAATAGTTACTATATAGAAAAAAAAAATAGATATAAAGAGAGAAGAAAATTAAAAAATATTTTTTTTAATAGGAGAAGGAATTTTTTTTAGTTTTTCTGAAACAGAATATTAATTGTTTTCATTCTTATTTTTGTATTTATCTCTAAAAAATATCCAGTAATTTTAAGTGGGTGGTGATTACTTAACTATATGTTGGGTGTGCTAATGAGATCATTATTCTTGACATCTGCAATAATTATTTAATAAGAAATATTAAAATTAGTTATAATAAGATAAAATATTATGTAAGAATGGGATTTGTTATTCCTCTCTCTGTCTCTCACGCACACACATCCAAGGATCCAGTCTAATAATATGATAAATCTTGATGTATTTTTATTATTTTTTATATATTAATTATATATTGACCTGGTCTATTAATTATTAAGCATTTTTAAAGTTTTAATAGTCAGAATAGTAAGGTACTATATAGGCAAGGGAGATATAAAAAGCTTATTTAAGATTTTATGTGATGTGTAAATAGATATAATCCTTTTTTGGAAGTCTTTTTAATTTTGATATGTAGATTTTTTTTAAAAAAAGTTTGGTATTTTTTAATAAAATCTTTTAGTGCATCTGATGATTCTTCAAAATTAAAGGTTACTTTTGTCGAATCAGATGTTTTGACTAATTAAAATTCATGATTTTATATATAGTTATGAATTTTTATTATTAATATTGAGTCCATTTCTTAATTAGACATGGAGTTGAGTTTACATATTATTAATATTAAAATACATATTGTACTGAGATATAAAAAAATAGTATATATTTTTTCTTCTTAAATATAGCATAATAAATCCTTTCAATTTTGGCATGTAGAGTTTTTTAAGATAAGATAAATATTTATTGATAAAGTACTCTTAATATATATACACTTTTATTGAATCAAATATATCAACACAGAGATAGTGCTTCTTTATTTTTTATATATATATATATATATATATATATATATATATATATGAGGCGTGAGAAAAATAGTATGGCACTAGAGAGAGATTACGGTCTATTGTCAAAGTGAATGGGTGATTTTGCCCTTCATGAAATCAGACAAAAAGACTGGGATTAATTGATTGGGGTAAAAAAGTATTTTCATTTTTTTAAATGATAAAATATTTCATTACCCTGAAAACCAAAAAAATCAAATAATTGATCTTTTAGGGTATTTTTTTTATAATTTCATATTTTTTGACACTGTGAATTTACTAGAATAACCTTAATTTCAAAAATTATTTAAGTTATCTTTCACGTGTTTTTGTATTTTTAGTTAATATATATATATAGCATGTTGGTTGAGGGGTTGAGGGAAAATTAATATTTTACAATAATTAAAAAATATTAAAAAAATAAACTTGTCGAGCACTTGAGAGAAGCCGTGGTGCTTTGGCAGCGCACGAGCCATCACGCGGCGGTTAAAAATATGTTTTCATTGTGTTATTTGATTTCTCAAAGTGTCATCTTTCTTATTAGGCAATGCGATTTGGATTTTGGTTGTTAGATTGTTGTTAAAGTTATTTTTTTTTCCCTTACCTTATCTTTTTTCTCTTGAGATTCGCCCTTGATATTTAAAATTTCAAAATAGTCCCCACAGTTGGATATATTTGAGTATTAATTTTTATTTTTTGATTGTTTAATTTTTATCCTTAGCTTTTTTATAAATTTTTATTTAATTTTTTTTCAATCTCACCCTTCAATCTAGTTTTTTTTTTTCAAATTTGATCATGGGTTATTCTTTATTTATTTTTCTTGTCTTTTTTTGTAAACTTTCTATTATTTTGAAGTTCATTCTTTAATCAAAATCTTTTATTATTTTGCCCTTTTTTTTCTCATTACACGATGTTAATTTATTTTTTTAGAATATGCCTCATGATTTTTTTTATATAGAGTTATCTCAATCTCATAATCTAAAATATAGGTTCGGCAAGTTAACCAAAATGAGCTCGTATTTTTATCAATTATATTAATATTGAGTCCATTTCTTAATTAGAGATGGAGTTGTATTTGCATATTAATATTGACATTTATATATTTTGTATTGAGATGTAAAAAAAAATAGTAAATGTTTTTGTTTTTAAATATAGCAAAGTCTTCAATTTTGGCATGTAAATTTTTTTTTAAGGTAATATGATATATTTGGTATTTATCAATAAAGTTTTTTTTAAATACTAAATATTCCTTTTATTTTATATATAATAAATTATTTTTAATTTTGCCATATAGAGTTTTTTAAGATGATATTTGATATATATATATATATATATATATAATTCTTAAAATTTAAAAGTATTTTTATTGAATCATATATATATATATACACTCACCAACACAGAGTTCATGCTTCTTAATTTCTATTAATTTAATTATTAGATACAATCACTAAATTAAAAAAACAGCAGCATATTAATGCTTTGCAATTGTATTTATTTATTGGGACTCCAAGTTATGTTTCATCACTCAAGGTAACACTCATGTGGGGTGGTAGAAATTAATTGGAAAGAAAATAAAATTAGTAGTTTGCAATGCTAAGAATATTGAAATCCCAATCTTTCATGTGAAATTATTATTATTTTCTGTAACAATCAGATAAAGCAAACCCTTTTGACATACATGAAAAACGATTATACTGCCATGCATATATCCGATGTGTGTATATTCATATACCACAGTACAGAGCTATCCTCTCTTTTACTCAATTGTCTCAAACAAATTTAGGAGGAATGGTGTAACCTGCAAAAACAAAAAATTGTATTAACTCGATGACAATATAAGAACAATGAATAACGGGGAAAAAAATTATGTAAAATTAATTAAAACTGTGAAATCTAGACAGTACTGATAGACTTACTTCCGCATACAGTTAATCCTGACGGGATAGGAAGGCCACAAGTTCGGGCAACATAGACAGCCTTCTCCATGCTAATCACCTTTTCCACAGCTGGGGTAACAAGCTTGCACAAACAAGGAAGGTCTCCTAACGGGACTTGTTTCACCGCTTGACAGCAAGCGTCGGATGGTGGGACTTTTGGGCCTGGAATTCGAACGAATTGGGTGCATTTGGATATGAGAGGAGGAAGAGTTTCTTGGCATGAGGCTGCCACCTTTTGGTTGCCCAGAATATGGATTCCGACGATCAACAACATTGCCAAGGCCAAAACATGACGATGAGTAGTAGTGGTTGCCATTTCTTTCACAAGGTATGGTATATATGCCACTGACTGCTCGAAGCAAGGGTTGATCTTGAATATTGCTTGTGAGATGTGACATATCTGATCCAAAAGACGGTGTTATATAGATGAAGGGGTTGTGCTCGCTTTAATTACCTCTGTTTTGCAGTTTAAGGTATTAATGCAGGAAACGAAGAAAAAAAGGAATTAAATCTGGGGTAGCTGGGTAGTTTTCCACTTAATATTTAACTATAGATTTTGGAATTAAAGAGATATTTTATATATATAGATATAAAGTTTAATTACTATTATTTTTGGATTAATACCTTTTCCACTTATTATTTTTGGATTTTAATTACTCGTGGAATGCATAAAAGTTAAAAATGTAAACATGAACAAAACGTTTTTGAATTATTTTGTTTAAACGAGTCTTCTTTTAATATTAATTAATTAGTAGAGGTTGTAAAAATATATAACTAAAAGTTTATGGATTTTTTCATCTAAAAGAATAAATGAAAACGTAAAATAATAACAAAGAATCTCTCTCATACACACAAACACATATATATAAATTCAAGGTTATAATTCAATAATTTGATAATTTTTTTATTTTTATATCTAAATTATTGGTTTTTTTTTTTACTTATTTTAAAGCATTTTTAGACTCTTAATAGTTAAAACAAAGTGATAATAAGGTGCTATATAGGTTAGAATTTATTTACCAAGCTTGTTTTATATTATTTAAGATTAATTTTATGTAATGTATGAAGAAGAAAATAAAGAGAAAACGGGATTGTTTTAATTTTTAGCAATTAGATTAATGTTGAGTCCATTTCTTAATCAGAGATAGAGTTGAATTTGCACATTAATGTTGACATATATTTTTTTTTTATTGAGATGTAAAAAAAATAGTAAATGTTTTTCTTTTTAAATATATATAGTAGAACTCTTCAATTTTGGCATGTAGAATTTTTTTTAAGGTAATATGATCTATTTGGTATTTATCAATAACGTTTTTTAAAATACTAAATATTCCTTTTATTTTATATATAATTAAATTATTTCTAATTTTGGCTAAAATATATTTGATATTTATCCATGAAGTCTTTTCTCGTTAGGAACAAGTTATGATAAAATGCATATTTTTATATTCCGAGATGCGGTGGAATGCCTGCCTCTTGCCAAAATCGGCACCTCTTGCATTATCGGCATTATTAGTTGTTCTGCAAAATCGGTAGTGTTTTTTTAGTATAATTACCAACCTGTCCATAAACAGACGAGGAATGTTGGGAGGCTGGATTTTTTACAAGGTAGTGAATTACCGAAAGCTAGTTCACCCTGGAATAACACTGTTCATTGTAAGAGAAATTAGAATAATATAATGCTGATTTTGCAGTTCCTTTAAAAATTTATTCAACTGGTTGTTGGGGCAGTGTGGTTTTTTTACGAGATTCATTCATTATTATTAAATTAATTAAAAATAACTTGGTATTTTCACTTTTCTAAAGCACAAAAACAAAAAATTAAACTAGTATTCACTATTCTGTGGCTTTTCATATTTTTCAACCCGTTTTTTTTTTTTTTTTTTGATATAATCAAGTTGATGAGGAGTAATTTGGTATTTTAATAAATACAAACTATAATTAAAAATTACAAAAGTAGCTAGTACATGCACCATACGCGTCAGCGTGTGGGACATGCCCGGTCTTTTGGCGGCTCGTGCCGCGTCTCCTGGCAATCAAAAATTCCTTCCATCAAAATGTTCTGATTTTCATATTGTCTTCTTCTTGATGGGGCAATGCATGATGTCGATGTTAGGACGGTTTGTTACTGATAGCGTTTTTTTTTTCTTTTCTCTCTCCTCTCCTCAAAATTCATGTTGACCATTCCATTTCTTTTTTCTTTTCTCTCTCCTCTCCTCAAAATTCATGTTGACCATTCCATTCCAAAGTTATTCTTTTATTTATTGAGATTTCAACTTTGGCCCTCATTCTTTTGATTTTTAATTTTTGTTCTTGATCCCTTTGTAAAATTTTGATTGTTTTCAATTTCATTCCTCAATCTCAATTTATGATATGTTATTTTTTTTCAATTTGGTCTCTATTTTTTTCTTTTGTTAAATTAATTTTTCTTTTCAATTTCACCCTTTAATCAAATTTTTTTTGTTATTTTCTATTTTAATTTTGATCTTCATTCTTTTAGTTGCTATTTTTATTTTGAATCCTTTTGCATAATAGATTTTTTTTTTCAATTTTATCATTCGATATTTGATTAGTCGGGAATTGGACTTCGTAATTTTTTTAGATAAGGTGCTTCCGGTATAATGACTTGAGCCACGAGTTTAAGAAATTAGTGCAGGTTGACATTAATTTTTTTTTGCTTATTTTCCTTTCCAATTTAGTCATTTGACATTGTTTTTTATATAAAAAAAATACTTTGTGATTTTCTTCATTTTTTTTATATCAGGTTATCCCGATCTGATGATCAGAACCACAGTTTTGAAAAGTTAACCCGAGTTGACTCAACCTTTTAATGGACTTTATTTTTTTTTAATTTTAATCTTTTTCAATTCTGTCCTTTAAAATTTGGTTCTTTTTTAAATTAATCTTCATCATTTTTATCATTTTGACTTTTATTGAGTTATCCCATCAGCATGATTTGGGTTGCAGGGTTTGGTCATCTTACCTAGTTTTGATTTTTTTTTAGGTCTTTTAATTTTTTTAATTTTTTTTCAGTTTTATCTTTCAACATTTGATTTGATAAGAATTTAGCTTTGTGAATTTTTTTTCATGTTTGCTTTTTGTTGGGTTATTATTCTATTTAATTTTGTTTTTTTGTATTTAATCAGTTGAGAATTAAGATACATTATTTTTTTCCTTTAAAAAAGAAGATTTTTTTTTTCTAAGTTATCATGAATACTTTGTTTTATTTGGTCAATTTGTTTTTGTTGTCAATTTTTTTAATCTAATTTAAATAAAATCAACTTATTTATCTTAATTAAGTTTATGATAAGAGTCATAAATTTTCTATTCTTATTTAAAATATACTTGCAGTGTTTAAATATTATTTTTTTACACACAAAAATTAATCTGGATCGCGGTATAGCGTTGGTCCACATAACTAGTGATTTGCTAAATGATATTTTATTTATAAAAAAAAGGTGTTCGATCGATCGGCTCACATCATGGTTAATCAAACCATCCCATCTGGATTTCTATTATTTTAATTATTAGATAAATCACTCGATTAAAAAAACAGCATGTTAATGCTTTGCAATTGTATTTATTGCCACTCATGTGGGGTGGTAGAAATTGGAACGAAAATAAAATTAGTAGTTTGGAATGCTAAGAATTTTGAAATCCCAGTATTTCATGTGAAATTAATTATTATTATTATTATTATTTCTTTTTGTAAGAATCTGATAAAGCAAACCCTTTTGACATACATGAAAAACGATTACACTGTCATGCATATATATGCAGTTGTGTGTATATTAATTCGATTTCATATACCACACAGAGCTATCCTCTCTTCTACTCAATTGTCTCAAACAAAATTGGGAGGAACGGTGTAACCTGCAAAAAAAAAAAAAATGTATTAACTCTATGACAATACAAGAACAATGAATAATGGGGAAATTAAACAATTATGTAAAATTAATTAAAACTGTGAAATCCAGACAGTAATAGATAGACTTACTTCCACATACAGTTCCTGGTGGGATAGTAAGGCCACAAGTTCTTGCAACAAAGACCGCCTTCTCCATGCTAAACACCTTTTGCGTAGCTGGGGTAACAAGCTTGCACACACAAGGAAGGTCTCCTACTGTGACTTGTTTCACCGCTTGACAACAAGCGTCAGAGGGTAGGAGTCTTGGGCCTGGAATTCGAACGAATTGGGAGCATTTGGATACGAGAGAAGAAACAGTTTCGTTGCATGAGGCTGCCACCTTTTGGTTGCCCAGAATATGGACTCCGACGATCAACAACATTGCCAAGGCCAATCCATGACGATGAGTAGTAGTGGTTGCCATTTCTCTCACAGGGTATGGTATATATGCCACTGACTGCTCGAAGCAAGGGTTGATCTTGAATATTGCTTGTGAGTTGTGACATATCTGATCCAAAAGACGGTGTTATATAGATGAAGGGGTTGTGCTCGCTTTAATTACCTCTGTTTTGCAGTTTAAGGTATGAATGCAGGAATCGAAGAAGAAAAGGAATTAAATCTGGGGTAGCTGGGTAGTTTTCCACTTAATATTTAACTATGGATTTTGGAATTAAAGAGATAGAATTTTCTTTCTTAAAAACATGGATCTTGCGTAAAATCTTCCAAGATTATTTTCCAAAACATGGTAGTTTGAGATCTTTATTTCCAAGTATAATTTTTCTTTTATAGAAGCAAGAGATAATATAAGAAAATAATTAAGGATCTTCTATATTGGCCTTGGCGAAAGGCCGTTCAAGATTAATGTTGAGTCCATTTCCTAATCAGAGATAGAGTTGAATTTGCACATTAATGTTGACATATATTTTTTTTATTGAGATGTAAAAAAAATAGTAAATATTTTTCTTTTTAAATATAGTAGAAGTCTTCAATTTTAGCATGTAGAATTTTTTTTAAGGTACGTAATATGATATATTTGGTATTTATCAATAAAGTTTTTTAAAATACTAAATATTCCTTTTATTTTATATATAATTAAATTATTTCTAATTTTGGTGTGTGTGTGTGTGTGTGTGTGTGTGTGTCTATATATATATATAATACCTTAATGATTTGTGACTTTTTACACCATACAAAGTCAAATAAGAAAATATCTCATTTAGCTTTTTATATAATTTTCTTTTGATGTAACAATAGATTATTAATTATTAATATGATTTAGTTATAAGTGATTATTGTCCATATAAGTGATTATTGTCGATGCTTGGTTTAAACATAGTTTTTAAATCTAATCTGAGATAAGTTTAGGTAAATTAACCTGAAATGATTTATTTTTTTATTTTATAAAATAAAAAAATAAAAAATTTGAATAAAAAAAATTCAATGAATTTTAATATGGTTTTCCTTGGGCAGACCAGGTTGCAAGTCAACCTGGATTTCTAACCAGGTCACACTAAATTAATTTTTCTCTTCCTACTCAGTTGACCAGGTTAGATCAGGTTTTGAAATAGTAGGTTTGAGCTATTGATTTCTCGATTCTTTTGTTTCCAGAGAGAAAAGATGGCTAAAATGTCCCTTCAAGTTAAAGAGTGTAGGATGCAAGTTATGTGGATAGACAGAACGATTGTGCATGACACACATACAAGCATCATGTTCTACTTGTCTTGTCTTGTAACAGTAGAGAATGGAGAAATCTCTTTGAGAGGAGAAACACTCAGTTGCCTATAGAGGGAGCCACCAAGAGAGAACCTTAATCAACCATAGACAAAAAGGCAAAGAGATTGACACAAGGAGAAAAGAGAAACAGAAGGGAGGAATTCTCATCTTTTTCTTTTTTCTTTTCTATATATGGACAGAATGTAATTCTCTCTACTCCTTGCATCTTTATCTCTTAATGTCACCTTGCTGAAAATGGTCAGCAACCTAAGGACTGTAAGACCAGAAAGAACCGTTCAATTCCACTGCGTGACATGCTTAAAAAAGTTGGAATTCTCCTACAATTTTGCTCCACTCGTAGTACGTATCTACATGAAATTAACTTGTGCCATTTGTTGACAAGCAACACACACACACAGAGCTATGCATACACATTATCATTCTACCATATCTAATGCGTTCCATATAAACAGGTGTGTGCATATCCCACGTAAATACATGCAAGTTTGTGTTCCTCAGTTTCATATGAATTCAATTCTACTAGTTGATACGAATTCAAGGTGGTTGAAATAAACATGCACATATGAATTCCATTTGATTATATTGATGTTATATTTACACGAGTTTACAGAGTTAACAGCTACTTTTCAATAGAAAATCAATCTGAAAAAAATGAAGTTAAAAATCCAAATACAGAACTGCTGCCACAACTCAGTTATGGAACAATGTGCTACTCTTCATAAACCCTCACGAAACCTATTGCTACCAATTCCAAGCCTCAAGCTCTCCCAATTAAGCTAATCCTACTTGCTAGCTATCGGGAAAGAAAAAATTATATAATATATATATATATAAAAAAGGAAAATGCCATCAGACCTGGTAAAAGATGCTCCTACACATGCTTCCCAAGCACGAACTGAGTAAATTCCATCCTTTAAGACAGCAATGACATGGAGCAATCTTCATAGAGATTGAAAGCTGTTAGAGAAACTACCTCCTCAAATAAACTCCTTGTTTGTAGTTTTCAAAGAATCTTCCCAGTGTATTTTATAAGCTTCTGCCATGAATATCAAGAACATTAGAAGATTTACAGTTAACTCTGAACTTGAAAATAACTCTAGCCTCTACTGTTCCTGTCTCACCAGTTAAATGACAGACGGTGGACCTAATCTACAATTGTTTCACTCTCATCTTACAATTCAGTCGATGCCATGAATGATTGTGGTTGCATCTTGATGGTTTCTATAAAGGATCCATCAATTGGTAATTTCAGGGAGGGTGTTGTTAAGCTATCCTTTGCACCATCTGGTCCTAATGAAGCCAATCCAGTTTCTATCAAATCCACACCAACCTTGCAGGAAGAGAGCTGTGCGGCATCATCTGAAGTTACAATACCATCATCTCCTGATTTAATTGTGTTCTCTCCGACCAAATGACTTTCATTAGGTGATGTTAGTAAATCTGGTTTCAAATTCTCGTGCAAAGTTTGAATTGCATCAGTATTCTCAATCACATTTGCAAGTGCATGCCCATTTTCTGCTTCCAACTTAGACTCGGACACAAAATTCTGATTTGAATCCAGAGCAGTACCTAATTGCCCCTCTACATGAACAGACTCAGACACAAGAAGTGAACCTGGATGATCCTCCTCTTGATGAAGGGTACCATCAGTCTCTTCCTTGGGTAATTCAGTCCCAACATCATTTTGTACCTCAGCTATTTCAACCTCATGGCTTGTGGTTGCTGCATGCGGGCAGATAGGAGGAGTCTTCTTAAGGCACATATGGCACCTAAAACCAATGAGCTTATTTATGTTCTCCGCATCAAGTCCAAATGCATCTCCATGAAACCACTCTGCATAAAGCATGTTAGAGTGAAAACATTACTATGAAAAACGAAAAAAAAAAAAAAAAAGAGGGGGTGGTGAATGGGTGGGGGGAGGAAACCTAATGTATCAACAGATAATATATTTTCCATTAGTTTCCAATAATTCAATTAGCTAAATGGAAAAGGACATAAAGAATAATAACATAGTTACCTCCACAAATCTCACAAGAAATATAATTTGAAATAGATGTATATCCTGCTTCACAGCAAAGATGGCATTTAGGTTGATCATCAATGGCACTCTCTGATGGGGCAATAAGGCTTTTCTCCCTAAAATGTGTCACCCGTTCATCATCTGAATTTCTAGACAACAGAAGACCATTGTGCCAGTAACTATGACAAGTATCTGTTCTCTTCTTATGCAACAAAGTACCTCTCTTTGGTTTCTTATTTGCCCCCTTCTTGGATTTGGCTGGTCTTCCTCTCTTGCGTCCTACAACCTTCTTGTTTTGCAATGCTTTCTGTTTAGCTTTCCTAGCTGAACAACGTAGTGGTACAACAGTAACCTTCCTGTTTCGTGATTGTAGTGGTTGTGAACCCCTCAATGCTTTTTTACTGTTCTTCAGTCGAGCCGAATTTCTAACTACAGTGGCCTTTTTTGATTTTTGCTCCTGAACTTTTGTGCTCTTGATGCTATTTTTTCTTCTTTTAGTGTCAGTCTTCACCGTTTTTGCATTTGTCTTCACCGGTTTTGCATTTTTCCCATAGTGACATCGGTGGCATGTATATATACATTTGGCTGTGATGGCACCAGCAGATTTCCTCACGTGCCTTTTGTGAAAAAATCCTAAAAAATTGTATCATATTTGTAAGATACAAAACTTAAATGAAAAAGGAGAGTGAGTGCCAAATTTCAGATTTAATCCTGTGATTATTGTGGCATTTATAAGGAAGAACTGCTTACCCTTGCAATTCTGACAGCAGACAGCTTCCCTGGTTAGATATCATAAGAAAGGAAATTAATATTTGCAATGAAATAAATATTAAAAGGAACAAAAAAGACCAACACAAATGACTTTAAACAAAAAGGTGCATATAATAAGTAATCGTGCTGTCAAATTTTAACAGTGTCCGAGAAATGAAAAAAAATCAACATTTAAAAATTAAATTACCTGATTGGAACATCTTTGTGACAATGCCCGCACTGATGGTACTCAGATCTTTCTGCTCTTGCAAAAAGATAAGAAAACCCTCTTTGCTTCAAGGGCTTCTTCACTAACACACTAGCCTCAGAGAGTTTCCCAGAATTCATCTTACTAGATCTGCGAGCAATTTTTCTCTCTTCAAAACTTTTCAAGAGATAAAAGGGAACATAAGATTCATTTAGCCAATACTTCTTCCTTTCACTGGAGGATTCTTCAATCATAGACCCATTTTTTAAAACAATTTCAGGAATACTTCTCCTCTTGCCAAAATCAAGAAGATACTTTGTCCCTTCTTCTTCTACACACTTCCTGCGAATAATTACCTTCTTGAACAGCCTGAAAGATTTTCTAAGCTCCTTGTCCAACATAGACAAAGGATGAGTGTTCTGAATTTCATCCCACCTAATGTTCGAATCAAACTCTCTAACCTGGAAAGGTCATACAATTAAAATAAATAGATGGAACCAGCAGAAAGGAAGCTGAAAACAGACATTGTTATCATACAGCCGACATTTGCAATTAGATGTAGTACCCACGTAGATGAGGTTGAGAAAACAAACCATGAAGGTGATTACCATGATCAAGAAAAATTGAAAGGGAAAAGAAAAACGAGTACCGTACCTGCAAAGCAAGCTGTTCTACAGTCACTGATGACTCAACGGCAGCTTGCCAGGTAACATGTTTACTTCTCTTTGCAAAATCTGAATTCTCAGGATATAATATGCCCGCTATCTTCATGCAACCAGCTGCAGAATTTCAAACTTGAAACATATTCAGAATAATACTTAGTTGACTGAAAAGCAAAAACTACCACCCCAAAGTAAAAAGAAGAAAGAGAAGAAGAATTGCAGACCTTGTCTGGCAGCCTTGGATGTCAAGGAGCAAGGTAAAACCTTCCAACTGAACAGCCGGCGAGAAAGCCTACCACCTCTCCACCAAAACATACCCAATCCGCTGGCAGGATTTGCGCAAGGATTTGACTGACATTCTGTGGACCTTACCCTTTTCCTGCCAATCCCATTCTTTAATGATGCACGTAAGGAAGCAGTCACAAAATGAGAAGATGATCCCATCGTGACACCAGAGTCCACATGTTTCACCCAGTCTGCTGAAAGTGCAAGACGCCGCACATTTGCCTCTAACTGCATAATTAGCCATTTGAATTTAAGACAATGCATCAAGGAATAACTGTGGTAAAGATTGTTACAGCTTGGACCAACTTGGTCTGTTCTGGACCAAGGAGTCCAGGACTACCATCCCAACTTGTTATGCTAAGAATGAGACTAGATAAGTTCAATAAACAAATATAAGAAATCCTGGTTCGAAGACAACATTGGCTGTCCTAAATCAACTTATTGCTGAAACCCAGATTAAGGCAAGATAGAAGTTTGAATAATATTTTAAAATCAAGTGAGCAGGGTATAAGAGCTTTCAAACGAGATAGGCTCTGCATGTCAGTTTGAAGTTTGAACCTTGAAATGGATTCAACCTTGAATAAAAAAATCTTGAAGAAATGAAATGCAATATCAATTCTGCTCAGTGCTGACCATCAAGGTAAAAGAGAAGTCCTTACTTTGAGCAGTAAATGTTTAACTGTTGCAATATCAGATGCCTTAAGAATGCTTTTACGCCAAAGCTTGGTATAATGTGGATTCAGCCATGGACCCAGTAGCAGCCCCTGAAGCCGATCTTCAATCAAGAGAATATGACATATTAAATCTACAAGATAGCCTTTCCTGTTTCTTTTGTTTTTGAGACTGATCACTTCACTCTCAGACCCTTCCTGAACAGGACCCAGACTCATATTAAACAAGCAATCTGGCTCATCGGTGGTAGCTCTGCAAGAGAAGCACCATCCACATTTTTCTTTCTGGACTTCAGCATTTAGACTAGGAATACTTGACCAACAGAACCTGTTAGATTTCTTTAAAATGACCTTCATCTGAGCTAAAGCCATTTCCTCGTCTGATTTTACGGAGTTTTCAGTGGTCTTGTCTGATGATTTAGACAATAACACTTCCGCAATTGAAGCAGATGTACAACCAAAACTGTAATAGTTCATGTACTCAGTTCTGGGCTGCACCTGTAATGTGACCTCATCTGTTGCCTTTACAGCAGATGAAGGACATCTGGTGGGAGGAGAACATCGTTTCTTTTCTTGTTTAACATCCAAAATGTTGGAAGTCATAGAAAAGTCTCCCACGAGAGGGGACTTTTCTGGAACCTCAGTTTCATTTGAGAAGCCAGCAGATATGTTAGAACAGTCAGGCCCTTTCTGAAAGTTCTGGTCCCCCAAATTGATTTGGGTGGTTTCAGCTGATCCTTCAGAACTCATGCATGTCGGGCTCACAACAGACTTTGAAAACTCAAAATCAAGATGACCACAACATCTATTAGCAAACGTTTCCGGGTTTTGTCCATCAGCAGTCTCAATTTTAGTTGCACATGTTTCTAAAGATGCCGAGGTACATGCAGGTATGCTCATGTCTAAGCTTGTTGTATGCTTTACTGAACTCAAATTGCTTGATCCGTACAAAGTAACAGGAATATCCCAGTGCTTGTGGATAGCCTCCAAAATGCTACCATAAATCATCTCTGAAGACTTTAGCACTTCAATAACAGCACTAAGATCATCCCTTTGGTAATAATTGAATGAGAGTTCGAAGTCACATGCATCTGACCTGCAAGGTCAACAATACATGAAAAGATGTGCATTTGCTGAAGCAAGCTCACATGCAGATGGATCATAAAATAACTGTAGTTCAAATACTATGACCACGCAAGTTTAATATTATCACAATCACAAACTTGTCTCCCTAGGTAAAGGAAGGAAACTATACCAAATCAATAGTGTAAAGTTATTGTTAATGGCATGCTAGACAATGCCATCGACTAGTGAAAAGAAATCTTATGGCTACTACCAATTAATTAGTCATATAAATTTGTTGCCTTGAGATATTGATGATCTTAAATTTTTAAACCAATATAAGAATATACGAACTTCGAACTTCAACACTTCTTCAAATATTACAGTTTCAGAAAACTACCAACTATACGGACCTTCATTACATTGCTTTCATTGTTTTGTTAAATACTTTGGAGCCTGTATTCTACATGCCAGCTACTCAAACAATAAAGATAGCAAAAATAGCAACACAAATGATCACCAACACCAATTCATGATCAATAGGAAAAACTTACACCAACAAGAAACCACAGCTGCTAAAATATAGACGGTTGTGAGGATCAACTCCCAATAGCTCTGCTCCACGAAGCAACTTTCGAGATTTCATCCACGGTTTCTGCCTGTCAATTGCACACTCAGGACAATACCAGTCACCCTCTGGCAAAGAGTTATTGGCAACACCTACACACTTTGCATGATATGCAGCAGGACAACCATCACAGCATATTAAATTCCCATCCATCTTACAAAGGCAGCATTCATCACTATTCCAGTCATCATCAGCATCCTCCGTTAGGCATGAGTTACCCGAGACATCCATCGCAATCTTCCTTTTCTTGCAAGCCCCAGGACTCATATTTCGGTCAAAATCCATGTCCGGTTCAGCTCCTGAAGATCTCCTATTAAGCTCCGACCTAATGGCCTCCACCTCAATCATGTCATCACAAAGACACTGTAGCATCTCCAACTTCACAGATACAGGTTGTTTGTGGTAGTCACTTCTGAACAGATTCAATCTACTAAGATCAAATCCAGGTTTCAACCCTGAACCATGGATCAGGAGGTACTCAACCATGAAAACAGGCCATGTAATCAAGTCCAACAAGCCCCAATCAAGGCTCCTACATTGATAATCAATTTAGACAATAAATACTAATAAACCCAAGTTTCAAATGTAAACCAAATCAACTTCAACAAAAATAAAAGGTAGGAAGAACCAAAAAGAATACCTCAGGCAATTAGAAGCAGATTCAGAACCTTCATTTGAAAGGTGCTCCAAATGCTTTCTTAGAATTTCCAAAATTGAAACATGAATAAAATCAAATAAAGAACTTTGAGAGTTACCCTTCAGTGCTGCCACAAATTCCTCCAACCCAAATGGACTTAAGAACAACAAAGTGCTAAATGACCTCAAACAGGCATAAACTGAGAATAGGTCAAGTACTGGAATTCCACTCAAATTTAAATTCTGTGAAGAAGGAGGTAATTGCAACTTTGGAGGAAGAACCACAGGCTCTTCAGGCCATTCATGATGTGATTTAACAGGTTTGTCCTCTGTCAATGCACTAACTACAGGAGACATTGATAAATCTTTTAGCAAGTTGCTTTTAGCTGACCCTCTACGAGCACTTCTTCTCAACACTGTTGTTTCTTGCATAGAATTCCCATTATCCAAAAATTTTCTCCTCTTTCTAGCACTAGCACTGACCTCTCTATATGAACTTCCAATATCACCAAGGTTCCCATCAACTCTGACCGTACAATCTTCCCTAACAACATTAGCATTTAAGAGAATTATTTTTTCTGGAATCGAATTCAAATTATCTGCAAGTTTTCTCCTCCTCCCACGCCTCTGACTACCACTCCCCACCATACAATCATCCCCAACAGCATTAGCATCTGAGAGAACAGTCACTTCTGGAGTAGAATTCAAATTATCTGCAAGCTTTTTCCTCCTCCCGCGCCTCCGACTACCACTCCCCGCCATAGAATCATCCCCAACAGCATTAGCATCTGAGAGAACAGTCACTTCTGGAGTAGAATTCAAATTATCAGGAAGCTTTCTCCTCCTCCTCCCCCTCTTCCGACTCCCGCTCTCCTCTTTATATACACTTGCTGAATCAATCACCTCTGGAAAATCCTCCTTGACATCCTTAACATCCACCACTCCAACAGAATCAAAAGCCCTAAAATCTTCACAGGAAACAATATTCACCTCCTCTCTCTCAACCAACCCTGAACACGAATCATTAGAGACATGAACTCCTTGCAATTTCCCATTAGGAATGGCACTTTCGAAATGACTTTTCTCATCCTCTTCCATCCTTTGAATCTCAAAATTTGTAGTCTCTTCCATCTGCCCTTCAAAACCAACACCCATCTCATCCTTCATTTCATCATCAATCCCCAAATTCAAATCAAACCCACATTCCCTCTTTTGGGTCTCTACAACTTTACACTCCAAATCAACCTCCTTAAAATTCTCATCCACGTCACCACTCACATCCAAATTCAAGTCAATACACCCTCTCTTCTTCCCTTCAAAATCAACGCTTAAATTGTTATTATTGTTACTATTATTGGTATGATTATAATTGGGATTGGGATTGGGATTACCCTCCTCTTCCTCCTCATTTAAATCAAAATTGAACCCAGCATTTAAATCAAAAACCCCCTCTCTCAAATCCTCCACAGCCCCACTTCCTTTCTCCAGGGTTTCATTCAAATCAACATTAATATCAACATTTCCCCTAAAATCCCCGACAAACCCATCATTCAAATCAACATTTCTATTCATATCCAAATACCCATTAGCCTCAACAACCCCAGAATTACCTGACTCTCCGCTGTCAGGCTTCTTAGGCTCAGCACGCCGACGCTTCTTGAGCTTCCGTCCCAAACGAGGCTTGGGGTCAACAGGCCCGGCAGCAGAAACACCGGCGGCTTCTTTCTCTTCTAACAGAGAAGCAACCTTAGAGAAATCAAGCTCTTCGAAATCACCGTCCTCGTATTTGATCTCGAAGAATCCAGACGACTCGTCGTAGGATTTGACATGTCCTTTGAAGACACCAAACCCATTAAACTTCTTATTAACTGATTTACCTACAAACTCCATAATCTTTTTTCTCCTACTTCGATCTCTGTTTGGGAAAAAAACATTGAGGAGTTCGAATTTGTAGAGAATGAGAAATGCTGGGTTTTGTCTATTACTTTTGGTGGGGCTTTCTCTCTTTAAAAAACATGAGCTT
>Ga0325404_1001985_pt1 | contig 21777 bp, 10 predicted proteins | sample PopdelMetagenome_18_FD_205664 | JGI IMG/M metagenome (GOLD analysis project Ga0325404, IMG submission 205664) | Populus deltoides microbial communities from Bellville, Georgia, United States - Xylem-Control-R1 | ecosystem: Host-associated > Plants > Phyllosphere > Stem > Wood/Secondary xylem...
AAATATTCTTTCTGAAAGTTGTTGGAAATTGTCTTTTCCTTCCATCCACCAAATTTCACGTCATTTGGCCTTCTAGAACTCCAGATATGGGTAAAATTCTAAGCAGTGTTTGGGCTGGATTACAGGATAGATTCTGACTTCTCTTTTGTGGCCAAACTTTGAATTTGAAAATGGCAAATTTGGGTCTTACACTATTCATGAACATTGTAGGCCTATTTCTTAGCTTTCCATCCATATAAATTAAGCTGAAATCCAAGATCTACAGCTCCAGATATGATCTAATAACTTAACAGTGTGCCAATTTGAATTGAATCGGCATCTCCTTTCTAATCTTAGCCGTTTCTTTGTCCTTTCACTTTCAATAGTTAATCACATCAATCAATCCTTTGAATTGTGAGATATGCCTGCATTTAAAATGAACATTTACCATAAATTAAAGCTATCTTATATTATCAGATCTATTATTATAAAACATGCTCTAGTTAAGGAGTTATTGATACTTCAAGTGCAAAATGATGATATAAAACCTTGATAAAAATGCACTTTTAAGTACTAATCAGTTAGCAATCATCAGCAAACAACAACAACAACTAGTAGTTTCTGATAGCTTGAAAACTATTAATGCTTGACAGTGCAGCGAGTACTTTGCTTTCGACCTCAATTACTATCAGTTTAACATAGCAACCAACACATAAATAACTGAAGATACATGGAGGGAATAAACAGACTGAAAATTAGCAATTATCACTGTCGAAAGTAAAAAACAAGTGATTTATAAAAGGGAATAAACAGATCGAGGTTTCACTGCAATCAACAAAAATTAACTTAAAAATACTATACAAGCATACCAGTGAAGTAAGCAAACTAACCCGTTGGAAATTGCAGCTTAGGTATTTGAATGAAGCACGATGTTGAAATCTATTTTGGGGTTGTTGATTGCAGTAAAACGGGTTGCTCTTGTTCTTCTTTTTCTGTAGTTAAGGAGAAATGAATGAAAAATTAGCAATTATCATTGTCCAGTGTAAAAAACAAGTGATTTATAAAAGGGAATAAACATATCTAAGTTTCACTACTATCAACAAAAATTAACTTTAAAATATTGTACGAGCAGACCGGTGAACTAAGCAAACTAACCCGTTGGAAATTGCAGCTTTGGTGTTTGAATGAAGCACGATCTAGATTTATGTTTTAGTGTTGTTAAGGAGAAATGAATAACAACAGAATGGAAAGAAAGAGACATAGTCATCACTTATTGTTGTGGGTTGTGCAACAGTAATGGTTTACTGTAGAGTTGTTGTGCGCAGTTAGGGTTGATGGAAAGAGAAATAAATGCAAATGAAAACGGATGAGAAGAGCAAAAAAGAAGAGGATGCTTTGATAAATTTCTCATCTCTTGTTATCTCTAAAAAGTTCAACTTGTGGATGAAGTTGCAAAAAAACAGTAAAATTCTACTTTTTCATAATCAAGGTCTTGTTTTATATAAATAGTGGGACCCATGATTTTTAATTTTTTTTCAATCGATAACCAAACACTATTATTAGTGCGTTTACAAGAAACGCAAATGCTTCCGCGTAGAGAAACGGGCTAATATAGCTTGTGTCTGCTGCAACTTTGGTGTCGCAGAAATTTTGCACTCTCAGTAAAAAAAACCTGCAACAAAAGGCAAGCTGCAAAAACAAACTGAAAACCACAGGAGATGAGGCAAGCACATCTGATATGGGAACCCAAAATAGCATAACTACAATCAGAGACGGCGTGGAGAGACCAGATCCAAGAATTAAAAGTCATGGGAAAAGCTAGCTACCTCTGTTGTAATAAAACTCACATGAAAAATGGCACCAGCTGCCTCTGTAAGAACAGGTAAAATATTAAGCAAGGCTAGACTGAACAAAAACCGAAGAGCCCTTCAAGCAAAAACCATTTAAAATAAAATCTCTACAGTTCTGAAACATCTTAAATGGTAGCAATGACTGACCTCAAATACCCAGCAACAGACAGCCACAGTGTATAATTAAGTAAAACAAGAAATGGACAGCGAGGAAGCAAGTGAAAGCAGGGGAAGCTACACGAGTCAGAAGCATATAGAAGAACAGATACAAATAGCAAAAAAGCTGATGGAATTATATATATATATATATAAAAAGGCAATGGAACAGCTCATAATACTAACTTTGTCCAGCAAAGCCAAGAAAAAGGCGAACAGGAATTGCAGAGGGCAGTGTACGATAATTCTAAGCTAACTTAACAACTGAAGAGGACAGCTCAAATAGAAAGACAAAGGATGCAAACCAATTACAATTCCTGCACTTAAACCACACAAGCAGACTTTGAAAAAAAGAGCTTGAAGAAAAAACTCAATAGGGTACGTGCACTACTAGGAGGAAGGTTAATGCGAAGCAGCAGGAGAGCCTATAGGAAGGATGGAAAAAACGAAAACATCATAGTTGTTTATTCGAGGAAATGAACAAAGGAAATCTTTTTAGAAAAGAAGCATCAAAGACGTCCAGCACAAAGCCAATGCCTGGAGCCTTTCATGGAAAGATAATTAAAAAAACAAATAGGTAGATCATCACTCTAAATTAAAAATAAAAAGCTGAAAAATCTTAAAAGCTAAAAACCATGTAAGCAACAACACAACATGCAAAAGCGTAGTTGGATTTAAACTATTACAAAGGAAAAAACCTAAAAAACCAATCAAAAGAGGACATTAAAACCAAACCAAGGTTGTTCACCGACGCTTGAACATGACAATGCGTCAAGTTCAAGGTGGTGTGAGTTTAACACTCAAGATGCTTGGACTTGAAAGGTGGCGTGGGTCTAGCACGCATATTAGTTTTAAGACGCTTAGACTTAGCACTCCACTAAGACCAAAACGTTTGGACTTGGCAATGCACCAAGCTCAAGGTAGCGTGAGTTTGACACGAATACCAGATCCAAAACACTTGGACTTGGTAGTTAGCCAAGTTCAAGATGATAACCAATCTTTTTTGGGTTTAACTTTAGGGAAGAACTCAGTCTCTATAAGCTTAGCTACACTTGATGTCTTAAACTCTAATCTCTCTACATCTTTTTAGGTGTATAAAAATCTTTTAAAGAACTCACTATATTCCCATCAGGAAAGAGATATTGATCTTTCATTAAATATTATCATGGTAATTATACTGCATATCAATTTTTTTTATAAAAAATAAGATTTATAGGTTAAAAATACATCATGAGAACTTTCTAATAAAAATTCATAATCTTCAATCCTCTACTGCATAGGACTTTTCATAACCCAAAAACTAAAAAAAACTTTATGGTTTGGCACTTGTATGCCAAAACATACTGTGAGCACCGCAGAGGTGGCTAAAGTTTATCAATAGGGATTTGAAAGCGCAAAATTTGCTAAAGCTTCAATTCCATAAAACTCTTGGTTTTTGTAACGGTATGTTTTTACACACTATTAGGCCCAAAAAGGCTTTAAACTTGACTGGTAGGCTTTCCAAATATAAAAATTGTGAAATCTCCGGTCACACAAAACTTATAGTTTTCGAACCGGTATGAAAAGGCATATATTAAGACCCTTAAATATGGTACAAGCATCTTATATCTTATTAAAGAGAGAGAGATGTCAATAATCTCATTATTTTTATTTATTTCTATAGTTTTTAATACCTTTGAAGAGGTCTTCATGTGTGTGCTGTTACTCGCAAATGCTCACGGTCTTGACTTGTACAAAGTCTTCCTGGAGGTCTACTTTATCAGGCCATGTGTATTAAATTCATACAAAGTTGCAAACTGTTTTTCCTGCTCATTTCCTCTCACCTTCCTCTCACCATCCCTGTAGATTGCAATGAAGGAAAGAGAGGAAAACAGTTAGTCAAGCAGAAGTAGATTTGTGAGTGAAAGATGGCAGATGGTGCTGTGAGTTTCTTACTTGATAAACTAACTACAATCCTACTGCAAAAAGCATCACTGCTGGGAGATGCTCGTGATAAAATAGAAGAAATCAAACTTGAGCTAGAGAGCATGAAATCATTCTTAAGAGATGCAGAACGAAGAAAGGAAAAGAGTGATTCCGTGGAAACATGGGTGAGGCAAGTAAGAGAGGTTGCGTATGAAGTGGAGGATATAATAGATGAGTTTATGCATCACAAATATAAGCAACCTCTTAAGAATGGATTCAAGGGTATCGTCGAAGGCGTGGTCAAATTCCCTGAGAACATAACTTCAAGGCATCGAATTTCTTCAAAACTACAAAAGGTCATAGCTAAGGTTCATGAGGTTTCAGAGAGAAGCAAGCGATATGGTTTTGATCAGCTTGATGAGGAGGCTACAAGAAATGTTGCTGGCGATAGGTGGCAGTATTATGGAGAATCGGCAACGTTTGTAGATGAGGATGACATAGTGGGAATGGAAGAGAGCACGGAGAAGCTGCTTGGATGGTTAATGGAGGATGAACCTCGCCGGACTGTTATTTCAATTGTGGGAATGGGTGGTCTTGGTAAGACCACTCTAGTCACAAGAGTCTACAACAATCATATAATCAATAAAGGCTTTGATTGTTGGGCATGGATATCTGTGTCTCAAACATGTGGGACTGGCGAGCTGTTGAGAAGCATCATCAAGGAGCTATTTGGCGCGACATCAGGGGTGATACCAAACAACGTGGGTTCAATGAACTACAGACAGCTTGTGGGTATGCTTATTGATTATTTGCACCAGAAAAGGTATGTTATTGTCCTAGATGATGTATGGAGCATAGATCTTTGGAGTATAATAAGAACTGCATTTCCCAATAATAGATATGGAAGCAGAATTATCCTCACAACTAGAAACAAGAATGTAGCTACCTCTGTTGGAATTGGAAGCCGTGTCCATCAGCTTGCGCCTCTTCAAGAGAAAGATGCTTGGGCCCTCTTGTGCAAAAAGGCATTTTGGAATGACACGGATCACCTTTGTCCCAAAGAGCTTAAACATTTAGCTATGGCCATTTTGAAGAAATGTGAGGGCTTGCCACTTGCAATAGTGGCAGTTGGAGGCCTCATGTGTTCAAGAAGCAAGACGGTCGTGGAATGGAAGAAGGTCTTTGAAAGCCTCAATTGGCAACTAAGCAACAATCCCATGCTGGAACAAGTGAAGGGAATATTGCTGTTGAGCTTCAATGATTTACCATTCTACCTCAAGTATTGTTTCTTATTCTGTTGTGTTTTCCGCGATGGTTACCCAATTAGGAGGAAGAAGCTCATTAGGCTATGGATAGCAGAAGGGTTCATCCGAGAAAGAAAAGGTATGACCTTGGAAGAGATAGCAGAGGAGTACCTCACAGAACTTGTCCTCCGAAGCCTGATTCAAGTTACAGAGACTAATGATGCTGGGAGGGTGAAGATATGTCGAGTACAAGATGTCATGCGTGAACTAGCTATGACGATATCTGAAAAGGAGAATTTCTGCACAGCGTATGATGGTTACCCATCAAAGCTAGAAGGAAAAATCCACAGGTTATCAGTTTATAGTACTGGTGAAAGCATCCGATTGGGCAGTGCCATGTCACACCATCTTCGCTCTTTCTTTGTGTTTCCAACAGATACGTGCTCTTCGTTCTCTCTAGCTGTTGTGTTATCAAAATTCAAATTTCTAAGGGTTCTTGATCTAGAGGGTGTTCCCATTAAGACCATGCCAGGAACACTGGTTGAGTTGTTCAATCTAAGGTACTTGAACTTGAGAGATACAGATATAAGGGAGCTTCCCAAATCGATGGAAAGGCTAAACAAGTTACAAACATTGGATGTATGGAATACCTATATAGAAAGGCTACCAAGTGGAATATCAAAACTATCTAATTTGAGGCATCTGTTTATGCTCCACAAGAACGGTCAGAACTCTCGAACAACAGATGCTCTACTTAGTATGCAGGCTCCGGGGGGAATATGGAACATCCGCAGTTTGCAGACTCTTGCATGTATTGAAGCAGAGAAAGAGCTAATCCAGCAGGTAGGGAACTTGACTGGTCTCAAACGGTTGGAGATTGCAAAATTGAGAGCTTCTGATGGACCAAAGTTGTGCGATTCAATTCAAAAGTTGACAGGCCTCCTCCGTTTAGGTGTGATGGCAACCAATACAGAAGAGGAACTTCAATTGGAAGCATTACCTTTGACTCCAATATTTCTTCAGAAACTAACCTTGATCGGTCAATTGAATAGGTTACCTCCCTGGATTGGGTCCTTGGAAAATCTAACGCATTTGTATTTGGGTTATTCTCGTCTCCAAGAAGATATACTTTCTTCTATCCATGTACTTTCCAGTCTAGTGTTCCTTGAGCTCAAGAAAGCATATGATGGCAGGGCCTTACACTTCAAGGAAGGATGGTTCCCTAGACTGAACAAACTGAATCTTGTAGAGCTTGTGCAATTGGATAGCATGAAACTGGAGGAGAATTCGCTGCCAAGCATCCGGGAATTGTATCTAATTCGTTGTCAAGCGATGAAGGCGTTGCCTCATGGGATTGAGCATCTTAATGGCCTTCAGAAGTTGCATCTGGAGGATATGCATGAGCAATTGTTGCAGAGGTTCCGAAGTGGCCTCATTGAAGATCAACAGAAGGTACAGCACATACCAACAATCAAACTCGTCTACATAACAGAACAAACTCGAGTAGTTGAAACACTATGAGTGATTCTAATACCATCTCACCTCCTAAAGGAAAAGGTAGCGAAAGTTGAGCTCTTGCATTAACAGATTCTTGCAGCACTGCAGAGTGTGCACTGTTTATTCAAACAGGAATATTTGGCAACGGAAGCAATTGAGTTATGTCTCGTACATTTATTTTACTGAAAATTCAAAAACATTGTACTAGCTCGGAAGTAGCAACTTAAAAGAGCAAGATCGTTATTTTGTGATTTATATTTGGCTGATAGCATGCATGCACACACATATATTGCAAAATCAAACAGAACAGAAAGAGATTCAGAAATTTACAACTTTTTACCGTTGATGATCCAGCAGAACTAGAAGCGTTACTTACATCCATCTAGTATATCTGCAGTCGTTGTCATTTCATAGAGACATTTAACAAAGGAAACTGTCCACTTGCTGAGAAATTTCAGAACCAACTAGAGACAAGACAAAACCTTTCATCGATAAAACAAGAAGATGCAACACTTCGAACAATGTAAGGTTGTATTATATAGACTGTTAGTTAGTGGAGACAAACAATGTCCCACCATATGCAAGTGAGAATACTTAATCTCCCACTTGACATATGGTGGAGGACACAAACGGTGGGCATAAATCATGCCACGATTTATGCCCTTCACTCCTCGCTTAATATATATGTATGCTCAGTAAAGAGCTGGAGAGTTAGAGTGTGAAGAACGCAAAGAAGAAGAAAACACAGAAAGGTGAGCTAGAGAGAGTTGAGTTGAGTAGAGAAGTTTTTCTCCTCCTCTTTGTTTTATTGTTTGTATTGTTACTAAGCTTGATTAATACAAACCAATAGTTTCATGGAGTAGACAAGTTACCGAACCTTGTAAATTTGTACGTGTTTGATTGCTTGAATGTCCCAACACAGACTGGGACCCAAATCTAAAACAACTGAGCGCCTGGGGGCTGGGAGAAGATCAGGTGTTGCTCATTGTCTAGTCTGAATGTCATTTGTATAGGCTAACTATTAGACAATAGCTCGTTTTATCTTCGGAGGATTCTTTTGTTTTCGTGACCATTCCTTTGCTTTGGTATTCTCCTGCACATTTCTGCCACAAAGAAAAAACTACGTCTTCAAGTTAAACCACTCAATCTATCTTTATATAATTTAGCAAGTCTTGATTACAATTACAGATTATAAATTATAAAAATTAATAAAAGCCAAGGTGATTTCACTGTGAACCCCATAGCACAGTTCACTTTAACGGCGCGGTGTGGTTTTTTTTTTTTGGTTCTCGGAGCAGTTTTTATTTTTATCACGGAAATTTTTTTATTATTTTTTTATCCTACAAATTAGGTTAAATAGAATTTTGAACTCATAATTTATTTTAAATAGCTTCGAATAAAGTTCTCCGAAGTGTCGAAAAGATGTTCTAAAATCAAATTAATGTTTTATTTGGTATGATAAGATTCAGTTTTGTTGATTAAGAAAATTAAAGTTTTTTAGACCAAATTTGACAATAAAACAAACATTCAATTTTTTTTTCAATTATTAAGCTTATCGCACCTAATATCACAGTGAACATGTAAAAACAAAAAACTTTGTTTGAGAAAGAAATAAAGATGGAAAGAGATATCACCACCTAGTATTATAGTTACTAGAAAACCCTAACCAGTCTGCAGAGTTCTGAGATAAGAAATTGATTATGCTAAAGGAAATATGTTATCACCCTAAAACATCTTATTTAAAATAAGCTGCATTGTTAATTATTTTTTATTTCTAATAGTTTGTTAAAACCATTCTACCGGTGGTTTATCTACATGAGTCTTTGTAATGAGTTATACCCCGAGGTAAGTTTCATGCTTAACCAGTCTGCAGAGTTCTGAGATAAGAAATTGATTATGCTAAAGGAAATATGTTATCACCCTAAAACATCTTACTTAAAATAAGCTGCATTGTTAATTATTTTTTATTTCTAATAGTTTGTTAAGACTATTCTACCGGTGGTTTATCTACATGAGTCTTTGTAATGAGTTATACCCCGAGGTAAGTTTCATGCTTATCCGTTCTAAGGTCCTAATTATTTTTTTCAATCCTAATTTTTTGGTGAATTAACATTTTTAAGTCCATTTACTCTAGATGACCTATAACTATAAATGTTTTATCAAGTTATGTCAATGAATAATTGTGTGGGCTTATGTTGGGCTCGTTGAACCCAACTCAAATCCCAAAAAGGATCCATGTTAATGCCCTGTTAATGTTCATTTATCCTATTGCACTCACGATTCACTCATAATATTTGTTGAGTGAAAGGAGATTGTATGCTCCTATCCTACCCAAGAAGTAATCATCATAAGTTTATCTAATTAGAATAGGATCTAATGACATAAAGGTCCCTTGTGGACAAAGTTTTGATAAATGATTTTTTTGGAGTTCACTTGTTTTTAAGGTGTATTACTTAACAATTACCTTCTCATGATTTAGTTTTTTGTTGGTTGCCCCTCATTAGTATTTAATATATATTGGTGTTAATACTCATGTACATTCACAACAAATGAAAAACCTTGTCCTCATGCATACATGTAAACTAATTGAAAAGACCATTACTCCTAATTGTTTGATGAATATTGGACTTTGAAATTTCTAAGACTTATTTTTCATTTAAAAATGAAAAGAATAAGTTACTCCTCTTGATATTCAAGGTAATGGCCGAAGTTGAGTTTATTTTACCTTAAACATTAAAAGTGAATAACAAGATTTTTTTACATGATTTGTGGGAAAACAAGGACAGGTTTTCTAAAAGTTTAGAATGTCAGTCCAATGGTCTTTTTAATGTTTGTCGAACATTCAATGAGTTTTACAAACAAGTTATAAGACTTTATAAAACTGAATGTAAATATATGTATGAATGAGCTTTGATTTTCTATTATTTGGAACCAAAAAACCATGTCAATAAATATTATTGAATAAATCAATGTTCATACACAAAAAAAGACATGTTACAATGCTAAGGATTGTGATGAAATGACCAAGAACATGAGAATAAATAAGATGTAAAATTAAAGAATTTAGCCAAATGCATTCAAACATAAATATCAATCTAATAAAGCATTGCTCAATCCCAGGATCACATCACCAAACATATCAAAATCATTAATGAAGCAAGATATTTATTCAAGAGATGTTTAGGGTTTGAAATTGACTTCCTAAGGGTGACCGAGGAGGATTTAAAAGGGCTGGAATAGTGATTGGACTAGAGATGATGTTTTTGTTGTGAAATATTGCTCTTATATCTACCATGACTTCTAATTGGATTTAGAGCATTGAATCAACATGTTTTAGAGTTAGACCCTTCACCAGAGTTTTAGATATCCTTCTAAGCTTCCTAATGCATCTTAAGTTTTTTTTTTTATTTCTGACTTCTACAACTACAAATAGAGGTCAAAACTGAAACATGGTCTGAGCTATAGTGAATTATTGGATAGATTCTAACTTCTCTGTTTATTCAATGTTTTGAGCTTCAAAACAACAAAATTAAGTTTTGTACTTTTCATAAAAAAAAAATAAGTCCAAAAAACCCTAATCTGATTTTTCAGTCACCTCTCTATTGATTAAAAATTGGGCAAGCATATGATGCATCATCTGTTTCTTTTATAAAAAAAACATTGGGTGGGTGACGTGTTAAAAAAAAATCAGACATGCGTTCATAGGTTGCCATGCACCTAGTCATATTGCTAATGGGTCGGTGTGCTTGTCCACTCAAGCTTGTGTGTCTGGCTTGTTTTAAGATATTTTTGTTGCTCCTCAAATTAAAATGTTTTTTTATAATTAATTTAATATATATTACATATATTATTTTGTTAAATTCTAAAATTAATTAATAATAGATCTTATTAAATACCATACATTTTTTTTAATAAGATTATACTAGTTTTTTAATAATATTAGCAAAAGTTTTAGCCTATCATGATCACTTTTAAAAAAGTTTTATTTGATTTCTTTTCTTCAAGTATCTATTTTTTTCTATTGTATTGTTAATAAAAAATAATTTCAAAAAAATAAGTTATTAAACATAGTCAGGTTCATGTCCTAAGTTGCAAGTTTGGTGAATTAATTCAGGTTAATCAGAGTCGATCCAAAAGGTCATCATTGCAATATTTAAAAAAAAAATGATCATGTCTTGAAATTTTTTAAGTCAAATCAGGTTTTTAACAGTCATCTGGATTACCTTTAAATCTATCAAATCAACCGAGTCATATTGAATCAATCTCTACACAGTTTAATTTAAAACTCAAGTTAGGTAAGGAGTTAGGTCTATAGGTTTCAAGATTGACCTATTAGGCCAAGTCGAATGACATTGTCAAAGAGTTCTCCACATCAACACATGAGCGTTATATTATTTTTATGTTTTTAAAAACAATTCCATCAAAATTATAAATTTCCTAAAAAGAAAATGAGCACCGTATTGGGACAAATAACATAGTATAAAACATTATTATATTTTGTTGAAATCAAAGATATGAATATGAATATCAATATGAATATGAATATGAAAGACTAGGAAATTAGTTTGTTTCAATGGAATTTGAATTGATACTTTTCTTATATAAAAAAAATAGTTCATATAATTAAGTGAAATAAATTAAAGGGTTCCTCACAACACAAGTTTAAATATTTTAATTTATCCTTGTTTATCAGTTTCACAACTTAATATTTAGTTAGTGTTAAAAAAAACAATTAACATTTATTAGCGCATAAGATTCTTGATCTATTTTATTTAACATGCATATCAAATTTTGAATTCACAATTAATATTTTTTTTTATTACTAGAAAACATGTAAGTGATGCATCTATATGCTTTTTTTATTATATAAAAACAATTTTCCAACATGCAACATAACAGCAACTTACTAGTATATTTTTGTTTTTCTAATTATATCTATTATCCTTGTATAACATTCAAAAATCCAATATATCATGTTAAGTTGTTTTATATAAATTGACATAATTATGTTTTTTATTCTAAAAGTATCCTTAAACTATAATATTGTTATTTTAATTTTGAGAAATATTTTTTATTGCACTTTTTTCATCTAATTTAGTGGGACACTTGATTGTTAACACTTAGCAGGTGTTAGTTACAGGTGTCAAGAAAATTTCTTAATCAACATTCAAATATAAACTGACTAATCATAAATAAATAAATTAAACTATTAGAAAAATAAGATTTGGTTTAGAATTGGACAATTGCTTACTTTAAAGTGTTTTTCTTTAATTTTTCTTATAGACTCAATTTCAAAATTTAGAAACGTTGTTATTTGAATCAAATTGAATACTAGAACCAGATCAAACATATAATTTTGTTCATTTCAGATGTTATTCAAATCAAATTGAATTAGCAAATATTTAAATTTCAGTAAATCTTCACAAGAATTATTTTTTGCGATGGTCTTAAAATCTTTGCGTTTGAGAACTTCAAATCAATTATTATTTATATATTAGGCATAGTTTTGTGATAAAAATTGGTAAACTAATCCATTTCTCTTTATATTACAATTATATATTACAAAATATACTAAAATGCCTAGATAAAATATTATAGCAATATGAAGTTATTGACCAATTTGTAATAATTTATTAGAGACAGAATAAATTCAACAAAAGACGACCAAACTATAAATAAGAAAAAATCTCATTGCCAACCTCAAATTCATTAGAAAAAATCCAGTTCAATCTACCTACTTTTCTTTTTCTTTCTTTTAGAGTCCCTGTAGTTTTTGTAATTTTAATTTTGATCCAAAAGTTTATTTTCTTAACATTTCAGTCCCCGAGTTTTAGTGATGAGAGAGAAATTTATTTGACAAGAATGAAGGAGAGTGAGATTAAAATGTTTATTTTTCTAACATGCCTATGATTTTACTTATATATAAGGAGATATATTTTAACACTAATAACCTTGATCATTGTTTTTCTAGTGTTTGTGTTTCTTTATTATAGGATTTTAAAGATATCTTTTATAATGAGATTTCTATGAGTTGTCACCTATTAGAAGTATTGAACATCAAATTGATCTTGTGTCTGGAATATCTATATGTAATCGATCAGCCATAAAAGTAATCCCGATGAGATAAAAGAACTTCAAAGGTAAATAGAATAATTGATGACAAAAAGGTATATATAAAAGAAAGCATGAATCCATGTATAGTTTTAATGTTGTTACTATAAAGAAAAGATGGGACTTTGAGGATGTGTGTTGATTATCATGCCAGCTATAATATTACAGTAAAGTATAGACACTTAATTTCTAAACTTGATGATAAGTTAAATGAATTGCGCAGATCTTGTGTGTTTTCTAAGATTAATTTGAAAATTAGATATTATAAATGAAAAAGGAATACCTTCTACCATTGTTGATAAGGATGAAGGTATAGGAAAGGTAAATATTTTTCATCTCTTGCATAACTCATATACACTTCTGTAGGCAGTTGTACTTACTAATGTTATGTCCTTGTGTTCTCAGTTATCCAGGTGCGTGGTTAAAAATGCAGAAGTTCCTTGGAATGCTTGTCTTGTTTTCCTGGAAAATTAGTAACATATAGGCGTATTGAAGAGAGAGGGAAAAGACATTTTAAATCTTTGATGACTAGCAGTACTGGTTACTATACTGAAAGGGAAGGGAAAAAAGCATTTGTGTTGGGGCCTTTTTTTGTGTGTGTAGGGCAAGGGAGGGAGGAGGGGGGTGTTCTAAGTTTACAAACATGTTTCCTTGGTGCTTTATTTTTGTGTGTGTGATTAAATACCTAAATTTTTTAAATTCCAAATTGGTCCTTTTTCCCTTCTTCTGAAGTTGAGAATTAGTTATTAGTATCCAATTTTCTCTGCTGTTATATTCTTTTATGTCGCTTTTATACTATGCTAGTTTGATCATACAAAATTGAGGAAGCTCCAACCAAGTTTCAAAGAAAATGGAGGCTTGGTTACTGCTGGAAATGCCTCCAGTATAAGGTTCATTATATCTCTTTCCCTTTCAATTCACATATTTATCTTTTATTTCTTATTTAGTTCGTTCAGAATATGAAATGCCTCATGTTTTTTTTTTCAGAATAGCAATAGACGATCTTGCTCTTTCTTATACCTCTTCCAGCTTGTATTTATCCTCTAGAAACAAGAGGCTCAGAATTTCATTTCATAGATGTCTATTAAATGGTTTTTATGTTGTCAGTGCAAGTCTTATGAAGACATAAGCTTTAGTTCTTGTGGGCGGAGAGAAGGCATTTAATCTTGTTATGGTCATATATTTTAAGATAGAAATCATCATTTTTTATCACTCTATATGCAGGTTGTGGCTCTTGCAAATCAGAAATTGCTTGCACTTGATCCAGTGAGTGCTTTCGACCTTAGTAAATACGTATGTGTGCATGCAGTGTTAATAACATATTCCCTCCTCTTTCTTTCTCTGCATGCATATGTGTGTGTGCACTGTGCACATACACGTTTCAATGGATTAATGGAAGTGTTTACTTGGTAAAATGGTCATGGTATTATAAGTATTGAAGCAGAAACACGGTAAATAGTGTTGGTGGTGTTTGCAATGGCGGAGGTGTTGTATCAACACTAATTGGAAAGCTTTTATAGACTGTTAGAGAATGATATAAATCATATCTTGGGACCTTACCTAACAGTTTAAATTATTGGGTTAAATTGGTGTTTTGATATAATATTAGAGCTTTGATAACCAAGCGGTCACAATTTCGAATCTCATCATCCCTATTTATTTGATAAAAATTAAGCACCAAGTTGTGTGGGTCTGTGCAAGTTTGAATTCTAAAGAGCTTTCACTTAAAGAAATATGTTAAAAAATAATATAAATCATATCAAGTACAAAATCTCAAGCAAACAGCATCACTGCACAATGTATCACTCCTTAGGGAAGCAGAGTAAAAATGCAAATAGTGACAACTATATTGTGTTGTTACTGTGGAGGAGTTAGAAAGAAGTAAAAAATAGAGCGACCAACACAAGAAATATATTTGGCTTTCTTAAATGAGCCGTATAACTTTCTATTACATTTATAGCTTTACAATGTTAACTGTCAAGAGTATAATAAGGAAACAAACAGGAGAAAATAAGTAATCAACATAATCAGATGCACAATTGCAAGAGAGAGTCATACACAGTTGGATCATTTGAATTTGTAGCAGAACGGATGGAGTGAGGATTTGACGCAACAGTTGCTCCTGGATTTTCTCTAACACTCCCCTTAAATTAATGGGGTGTGGACAAACCATTAATTTGCCTTTGAGATACTGAAAACGTTGTGCAGTTTGGCCTTTAGTGAAAACATCTGCTATTTAATTGATGGTTGAGACATGCTGGATTTTAATTTCATTGTTGCATACTTTCTCCTGAATGAAGTGATAGTCGACTTCAATGTGCTTTGTTCTTGCATGGAACACTAGATTTGAGGCGAGTGCAATGGTCCTAATGTTATCACACCATATAGTTGGTATGTGGAACAGACCAATAACTAATTCTTTGAATAGCATTCAAAGCCAGTATAGTTCAGCTGTAGCGAGTGCCATTGAACAGTACTCGGCTTTAGTACTTGAAGGAGAGACCACGGTTTGTTTCTTGGAGCTCCAAGAAACCAGGTTGTTGCCTAGAAAAAAATTCATAGTCGCTAGTAGATCTTCTATCATCTGGATTGCCTGCCCAATCCGAGTCGCAATCAGTATGTGATTGTAAAGGAGATGGTGTATAAAACAGTCCATGATTGACAGTGCCCTTTAAGTAGTGAAGATCTCGTTTTATAGCCTACCAGTACGGGATTTTTGGCTGGTGCATATACTAACATAGTTGGTTGACAGCATAAGAGATATCGGGACGTGTTTTGTGCAATATTAGAGTGCCCCAATGATTTGTCGATATCAAGAAGGATTAGAAATGAGTGCTCCTTCTGTACTGGATAATTTTGAACTGGCCACTATAGGTGATGCAAGTGGCTTAGCACCAGCCATATGAGTTTGGTTTAAGAGATCATAAATATATCTAGTTTGATGTAAATGCAGTCCCTGTGGTTGTCTATCGACCTCCACATCTAAAAAATAAGATAGAGAACCAAGATCCTTGACCTGAAAAATACTTTGCACATGTTGAATGAGTTTGGTAATTTCTAATTCTACAGATCCTGTCACTAAAATATCATCGACATATATTAAAACAAATACTCTGACAGTATCAGTATGTAGATTCCTGAAAACCAAATTCAACAAGCTGCTGTGATAATCTGTGAAACCAAGCTCTTGAGGCTTGTTTAAGACCATAAAGAGATTTGTGTAATTTGCAAACATAATTTGGTTTGGTCTCATTAATAAAACCTCTTGGTTGTTCCATAAACACCTTTTCATTTAGAAATCCATGTAGGAATGCGTTCAACACATCTAGTTGTCGAATGGGCCAATGAAAATGAACCGCAATAGCCAAAATTAATCGAATAATAGTTGGCTTAACCACGGGTGAAAAGGTTTCATGATAGTCCACACCACTCTTTTGACCATACCCTTTGGCCACAAGTCTAGCCTTAAAACGATCAATACTGCCATCTGGTTTTCTATTAATTTTGTATACTTATTTGTTATGAACAACATGTTTATTAGATGGGCAAGGACAAAGAGACCAAGTCCTATTTTCCATCAAGGCATCGGATTCCTTTCCCATCGCAGCACGCCATTGTGGATCAGAAACTGCTTGAGTGTAGGATGTTGGTTCAGGAATATCCAAGATTGCAGAAAAGGCTTGCAGAGGATGTCGGGTATTGTAGAATAACTTGTAAGCAGGGAATGATTTTGGTCTAGAGTGACCTGTTTTGGAGCAGGTTTTAATAGGGGTAAAAGTGGGTTGTACAACTGGATTGGGGGATGTATTATCAGAATCTGTTAGAAGAAGGATAATTATTTAGTGTAGGAGATGGAGAGTGTTGGACAATGTTAGATGCCACAGGAATTGGTATAGGAATAGAAGGTGGAGAAGAATCAGTTTAAGATGGCACAACTGCAAAAATATTAGATAATAAGTCACTAGATAAAACTGAACTGGTAATTATCAGAGGTGTACTTGCAGCAGGATTTGTGCTTCATGATGTGGTGGGCACAGCTATTGCCTTCGCTGGGAAAGAATTCTCATCAAAGATAACATGTTGTGAGATGTATACCTGTTTAGTGGCCAAATCTAGACACCTATATCCTTTTTTACAATTAGAATAGCCTAGGAAAAGACATTTTTTATTTCGGAATGCCAGTTTATTATGAGTTTATGGGCGTATGAGTAGATAGCAAGCGCATCGAAAAACACATAAGTCCATATAAGTTGGCTCAGTTTTATGAAGTAAAAAATAAGGAGTCTTATTACCTAGGACCTTGGTAGGCAATCTATTTATTAAGAATACTGAAGTATGGAACGCATCAACCCAATATTGGGGAGACAAACTTGATTGAACTAGAAGTGTGAGTCCCATTTCTTGGATGTATCGATGTTTCCATTCACAAATGTCATTTTATTGAGAAGTGTGTGGGCAAGACAGCCTATGAAATATCCCTTGCGCAGTCAAATAAAATTAAATTGGTTAGAAGTAAACTCTTCATCGTTATCTGTTTGTATTTGTTTTATTGATGTTAAAAAAAAACTTTTCGGCAATGGTTTTAAATTTAACAAAAGTTTCAAACACATCAGATTTTCTATGTAATGGATAGAGCCAGGAATATCTTGAATAATCATCAATAAACAAAACATAATAAGAACAACCACCAATTGATTGTAAAGGAGATACCCATACATTAGAATGAATTAAAGCAAAAGGAACAAAAGATTGACGACTAGACTCTAGGAAAGGTAGTTGTTTAGCTTTGCCAAGTTAACAAGCTAAGCAAAACTCTAGTTTATTGAAAGTACCTTTGATAGAGAGCTTATTTAAATGAAACAAATTATCTAAGATGACTTTTGAGGGATGGCCTCATCTGGAGTGCCAAATGCCTACATTAGCGCAAACCTCTATTTTTTTTTTAAAGACATGTGAGGTTCTTATGAGAAGTCTTGCACCCAGCTAGGGGATATATGTCGTTCAACCACACCGTGAAGTAGAATTTTGCCTATCAGGTTCTCTTTCACGATAAAATCAGTAGCAGTTAAGATAAAGTAACAATTATTATCTAAACAAACTTGATTGATAGAGATAAGATTGTTAGCTACTTGTGGGCAATGAAGGATTTTATTTAAATGAAAAGTGGACTAGCCAGAATTGAAAATGGTATAACCAATGTTTAGAACTTGCAGACCTAAACCATTTCCAACAGTGACAGATTCTGATATACAAAGGGGTTGCTGATGAGTGAGATTAGATGAGTTTGATGTGATATGGACATTAGCACAACTGTCCATATACCAAATTTGATGATCAAATGTAGCATTAGTCTCAGCTACCATGGCTGTAAGATCTTGAGGAAAACGACCCTGATATGAATAATCAAAACGGTGCAAACAATCAATAGCAGTATGTCTAGTTTTACCACAAATTTGACAAACCAGGCGGTTGTTGGGTAGCTGGTAAGGAGTGGATCTGGTTTGTATGGATCTGGTTTGTTGTGGCCGATAATTAGAGGAAGATGTATTTTGCAGTTTGACAAGAGGAAGTGGAGGTCCTTTCTTTTTCACATAAGTAGGTGCCTTAGATTTGTTTGCAACAAATGCAAAATGAGAACTATCCACTCTATGAATAGAGTGATTGACATCCAGAAGATTTTCATAGCCTAGCAATTCAGCTTGAAAATCTTTAAACGTGTAGTCAGTTTCACGAGATGCAAAATTAAAAGTGGTGACAAATGGTGTATAAGAGGATAGCAGGTCACCAAGAAGAAAGGAGATCAAGTCTTGATCGTCAACAGGCTTACCGGCTGCTACCAATTGATCCGCAAGATTTTTGACATGTTAAAGATATTTGGTACACGATTTGTTACCTTGAGTCAACGTTTGAAATTGATGTTTAAGATGGGAAATTCAGGAGCGTGATTGAGAAGAGAAACGAGTTTGCAGGGTAGTCAAGACTTGCTTAGATGTTTCCCGTAGTGGAAACAAGTTTTTTTCAAAAAAGATGCAAGGATCCAACCAAGTAGGCAAACATCTTTCTTCTGCCAAACAACATAGGCAGGATTTAAAGAGCCAAAGGCAATATGTTTTGGAGGACAAGCTTCAATACCATCAATGAAGCCAACTAAGTCGTGTCCTCAAAGAAGATTAAGGAACTGCATTTCCATGCTAGATAATTATGGGAGCCGTCTAGTTTAACAGAAATAGTGGTGGTAGATGGTGCTAGGACAGTTTTAGGAATGGAAGTGTTATTGGTGTTGGCCATTTGGATAATACGGAAGCTGGAGAAAAGATCGTTTAAAAAGCATGAGCTTAAAGTGCTCTGATACTAAGAAAGAAGTAAAGAACAGAGTAACCTACACAAGAAATATCTTTGGCTTTCTCAAATGAACCGTATAACTTTCTATTACATTTATAGGTTTACAATGTTAACTGTCAGACGTATAATAAGGAAACAAATGTGAGAAACATAAGTAATCAACATAATCAGATGCACAATTGCAGGAGAAAGTCACGCACAACTGAATCATTTGAATTTGTAGCAAAATAGATGGAGTGAGGATTTGACGTAGCAATTGCTCTTGAATTTTCTCTAACATAGTCTATCATATGAGATAAAAGTTGGAAGTTAAATTTTATCTGCCTTGAATTTTCATTTTCATTTCTTCTCTGGTAACCTACAGTAGTTGTATTTAGCTTTCAAAATAACAAATGTTGTCAATGTTTAGTACCTCTTTCCATTTTTTGTATTTTCCCAATAAAATTAATGATGTATTTTATATTTAGCTTTGAAATAGTATTCTCTCCCTCTTTCACACACATTTGGTGACTAGACTTTTCTCAACCTTGGACATGTGTTTTCATTAGGGTATATTAGGTGTTTGATATTGTTTCTGCTTCTGTTTTTAGGTGTTTTTCTATTCTTGAAAAAGCATTAAATTGATTTTTTTTAATTTTTTTATGTATTGATTTCAAATATACAAAAAAAATGAAAAATTAAAATTATTTTGATATATTTTAAAGAAATAAACTATTTTTAAAAAACACCATGTATCATAATTTGAAATAATCCTTACATGTATCCTGCTAAGAAAACTCCGGACCTATATTTTTACTTTTAGGATGAGGTGAAAATTTTGGAGTAGAGAAGATTTAAAGGTGAAATATTGAAGATATAAAAAATGTTAGGAAGAAAAAGTTTCAAGAAAGAAAAAATGTTAAGAATAATTGATAAGAGTTGAAACAATGATCTGTCTCAATATAATAAAAGTAATTATAAATTTAATATAATTAAAAATAAAAAAAAATAACATACATTTGTGGTTTTAAATTAAAAAGAAAAATATAGAGGGAAGGGTAAAAAATAAAAGAATTTTATCCTTAAAAATTCCTTTACTCCAAGGTTTACATTTAATTTTATTTTTTAAATTAAATGTTAACCTCCTTTGTTTTATTTTTTAGATTAATTTTGTAAGTTGGCAAGTTTAGTCATCCAGGGTAGATTCATTAGGTTTATTTTTTAAGAGTATTTAAACTCTTTATAAGTCTAAAATTCGACGTTCATTGAATAACATCATTCTGAATTTCCAGCATGTGTGTGAGAGTGACTCTTTCATTCTTTAATTCTTGAAAGAACTAAACTAACTTATCAAAAATTAACTAGTTTCGTGACGTCATTTGATTTAATTCTAATAGTATTGGTGTCTTGAAACAAATTTTTATTGTGTCACACTCCTATCAGATCTCTTTCGACTTTCCATGATCAAATTTCAATCTTGATTGTGGGTTGCATGAATACGTGATCACGAGGTCTGCATCATTGCCCTTCCAATAAAAAATAAGAGGCATGTGTTTTTAAGGGTAGTTTGTTTTTCTCGGATGACCTATTAGTCATTAAAAAATTTCATCAAAGGTGTATGTGACTTTTTCACTATTTTAAAAATAGTAAAACAACTTAATTACCCTTGAAGTTAAAATTTTTAAATTGTTGGTAGAGAGTATTTTAGTCTTTTCACTTAAAAACAAGTAAAAGATAATTATGCCATTAAAATCAGGGGAAAAATAAAGCATAAATCCAGTGGTCTTTTTGTCTTTTCACACATATTTTTTTTGTTAATTCTTCAACCATTAAAGGTAATTTAGTCTTTTTAAGTTAATTAATTAATATTTAAATGAAAAAAGTTGTTGACGAGTGGGAGGCACTCCCACACTTTGAACAACATGTGCGATGTCTTCCAGTGGTAGAAACAGTCCTTCCGCCATGTCGTTGGAAATGTTGTTGCGTCCTCTTCCTCCTAATACGATTTATGTTGGTGATGGTTGACCGGTTTGTCGCAAGTGGGCCTTTTTGTTTTCTTTTTTCTATCCTCCCTTGAAAATTACAAGTTGGTCTTCTTTGTTTTTTTTTTAGTTTTTTTCAGTTGCATCACTCAACTCTTTTTTATTTTTATTGAGAATTTTGCTCAGTTGTTTTCTTGGGTTTGCCTTTTATGCGTCAGTCGATCCCAACCTCATGAACGCAGTCACGAGTTTTGAAAGTTCACACAAGTTTACTTTGGTCTTTTTAGGTCTTTTTTCAAATTTAATTTATTTTTCAATTTAATTCTTCAACATTTAATTTATTGAAAAATAATCTTTATGCTTCTTCCTTTTTCACTTTCATGATCAAATATCTTAATCTTAGTTATGTTATCTCTTGATCAAATATTGATTTATTTAATTAGATGTGTGTATAATCATTTCAATTTATAATTAAAAAAATCTTATCCAAAAACACGATAGAAAAATCTATATATTTATTTTTTTTACTGAAAAAAAATATTTGACCCGCGATTAAATGCAAATAACATAGCTAGTATTGCCTATAGTATAAAATGCGTGGTTATTTTCGTATAGACACATATTATTACCCCTCTTACATTTCACTATGGATTGTAATAGTAAAAATTTTAAAAATTCAATTTCATCCTGAAACTTTTCATGTGCACAATTAAACTTTTTAAAGCCCAAATT